>Ga0134124_10000045_pt1 | contig 137413 bp, 132 predicted proteins | sample KB304_FD_96880 | JGI IMG/M metagenome (GOLD analysis project Ga0134124, IMG submission 96880) | Terrestrial soil microbial communities without Nitrogen fertilizer from Kellogg Biological Station, Michigan, USA - KB3-0-4 | ecosystem: Environmental > Terrestrial > Soil > Unclassified ...
ATGTATATGAACGGGCAGTCATGTTTTTTTGATTAATTATTTTGAAATATTTAATCTGTATCCATTATTGTAATATTCCGTAACGCTTGTCAAGAGACCAGTTTTTGAAAAAAATGCGAGCAAATTATTTACTCTACGCTCATGAAAATCATTTTCCCAAAATCACGACAATATCAAACGTTGCATCTGTTTTGTCTTGCACCAAAACATTTCCGAGAGTGTTCTTTACATCTGCCGTCACTGATGTCCTGATATCTTGACTGACTCTCGGAGAAAAAATAAGTATTCCCTGAGCAGTACTCAACGATTCTTGCGTTTGCAAAGTTACCGACTTAAATCCGTGAGGGATAAACGCAGTCTGTAATGCCTGAGCTTTTTGCGCGGATGCCGATGCATTGATAATCTGAACGGTTATGTCCTTTGCCTGAACGATACCTGTCGCTTCTGCTGCCTGAACAGGTGCTTGCGTTGGCTGTGACGGCGCAGTGGCTGCCGAAGCCGCCGGGTGTTCGGCTGGTGGCGGAGGTTTATAAGGAACTGCCGTAAACTGCATATAAAGAATAACCCCCGTAACAATTATAATAATTGCAATCGCCGAGATGGCGATAGCTAAAACCATTTTATTGTTTTGTTTCGGCGAATCGTTTTTGTGCTCGGGCTCCGGTTCCTCATCTTTCGCACTTTCTCCGATACTACTTTCTTCAACCGGGGCTTCTTCGATAGCGCCTGAATCGCTTAAAAGATTAAATGCCCGCACCATGCTTAACTTTTGGAGAATAAGACCGATTGTTGCTCCGTCAATCGTAGCGAGATTACCGACCTGCGGTCCGAAAGCAAATCCGGGAATGACAGCTTGAATAATAAAACCGTGTTTTTCAAGAATTGCTTTTATCGATTCAAAAACTTCCTGGTTTGTGGCATACGCCCGTACACCGCTCGGCAAAGGGAACGTTTTACTTGCGACAACCTCAAAAGGAATGTGCTCAAGATATTGAGTTGCCATACTCTGTAAATCTTCAAGCGTCGGCGGCGGCGAAGCCGGCGGCTGCATGGGATTAATCGGCGGAGTAACAAAATCTTTCATGAACGAAGCATTATCGGCAATAACAATAATTAAACCGCTTGCAGGTATCTTGTTATTAATGACAAATACTTTGATAAGATTTTCGAGAAGATCTTTACTGATAAGATCAAAGTCGTGTATGAGCTCCGGAACAAATCGAAATTCAAGAATGTTGGGCAGATATGGCGAATAAATCTGAAATCGATCTTTTTGTAAATAAATGACACCTGTTTTTGCTTGCATATTAAAAAACCTCCTGTTGTGAGCTTACAGTAAATAAACTCGCACTATATGATGCTACCAATTGTATTTGTCTTGTGAAATTACCGATTTGTCCCTTTGAAAGAATCGTATACTGTGTACCGTTTTTTGCGATAGTTACTGTCGCACTCCCCGCTCCGACAGGCAAAATTTCGCCGTTATAATTAGCGTCACGAAGCAGTCTGAGCTTGGCATTTTCAAGCCCCGACTGTGCAATCTCATAGGCAATATTACCCTGTTGGAATTTGGTCCCGTTTAAAGAATTAATCAAAATAATCATGACAGCAGCCGACGTAATGGTTGTCGCGATAACCGTAAAAAATAACAATGTGATAAGCGCTTGACCTTTCATTGTAATCCCAGTGTTGTTTGAAAATTTTTTGTTTCGCTTCCCTGAGCCCGCTGTGCCCTACTTGTTACGGTAAATCCAACCCGGACAGTATCGCTCGTGCTGCCGTTGCCCAAACGGGTAAACGTCACACCGGATATGCTTGCTGCGTTCGTATTCAACGCATCGGTACCGTTATTATTTACCAACACAAAATTTCCGCTGCTGCTGACACTATACGTATAGTCTATCGAATTGACTAAAATTTTCAACGTATTCGATGACTGGCCGACTGCAGATGGCGACGCAATACTTGAAGCCGATTGCATGTCATGCATTAACCGGGCGAGAATATACCTTCCGTTTTGATCAACCGTTGAAACAGATTTTGAATTTATCTGCACATCCAAAATTTGCCCAAAAACGGTTGTAAGGATGCCGATAAGAATCATCAAAATTCCCATTGAGAGCACAAGCTCGATCAAGGTGAACCCGGAGTTATTTGTTGCACCACGCAATTTGCTAACAATTTTCATTGCACTTTATTCAGCGTATCGCTTTGTAATATAATTTGCAAGATACGTTCATGTAAGCTGAACGTATCAAGTATTCATGTTATAATTTCTTGCCGATGGATAAAGTAAACATTTTCAGATCCATAAATCGTACGAGTATCTCAGTCCAAATTGAACATGACGGAAGTATCAAAGTTACTGCGCCGCCGTTTATTCCGGAATTTGTTATCAAACAATTTCTAAATTCTAAAAAAGACTGGATACGAGAAAAACAACTCCTGATGCTCTCCCGAAATCCAAAACGAGCGGATGATGAATATTTATATTTGGGTAAATTGTATAAAGTAGAAACGAGACTACAACAAAAAAATGTTGTTGAACTTGAAAACGGTAAACTCTATGTCGCAAGCAGTAATGAAAAATATGTCAAAAATTACCTCACCAATTGGTATAAACAGCAAGCAAGAAAAGTAATTTTGGAACGCGTCCATCGCTACGCTCAGGCGCTCCATCTTCATTACAATTCGGTCAGCCTGATGAGTGCCACAACCCGTTGGGGATCATGCAGCAGTCAAAAAAATCTTAATTTTAATTGGAAGCTTATTATGGCTCCCCTGCCGGCAATCGATTATGTGGTGGCACATGAACTCGCCCATCTTGTGGAACTGAATCATTCGCGGGATTTTTGGGAGACGGTCCGGAAAATGTTTCCGATTTACCGTGAATACCGGACCTGGTTCAAAAGAAACGGTCACACCCTAACTATTTAAATTACTTTTTATTTTCCAATTTTGTTTTTAGTTCATAAGCAATAATAGTCGGAATATAAAAGATTACATCTGCAGTTATCTTTCCGACCAGTAAACCAAAGCCGACATTATTGAGTAGCAGTGGGAATAGATACATCGAAAAAGGTCTTACAAAAAAACTATCCAAAAATTCTGCAATACCAAATTCAAAAATAATACCTTTTGCTGTTTTAACAAAAATTGGAAAAGTAATTTTTTGATGTTTCTCCTTCTGTTTGCGCAAATCATTGATAACAATTGTGCCGTAATACCCACAATTATCTCCGACCGTTCCGGCAAGAGCAGTGAAAAGAGGATTATGAAACAGTGTATTTATTCCGATACCAAAACTCAGTGCACCGATAGCCGCAAAAAATTCTGCAGGGACATATCTCTTGAGCCATATTGTTATTTTTGATTTCATAGAAGAAGTATAACAAAGAGAAGAACTAAACTGAATAATTTGAAATATCTTTGGGGATCCAGTGTTTTATTGTATTCTCAGGCAAAAGCATAATACGTGACGGTGTTAATCCCTCAACGAATTCTTCAGTATGACTCACAAAAAGCATTGCGCCTTTGTAACTTTTTAACGCTTCAAGAATAATTTTTTGTGACACCACATCCAAATACGTCGTTGGCTCATCCAAAATAAGTAAGTTATGATTTTGCAACATCAGAAGCGCAATTGATAATCTTGTTTTTTCTCCGCCGGAAAGAGAACCGACAGTTTGGTAAATTCTGTGTCGAAGGAAATTAAATTTGGCGAGAATGGGACGAATTTGCGTGAGCGGCAAATCACAAACAGATTCTACCGTCTCAAGAATTGTTTTATTAAAATCAAATGTTTCAAATTCTTGAGAATAATAACCAATATGCAACTGAGGATCTCTCTCAATTATGCCTCTGTCAGGCTCGATTCTTCCCATAAGTATTTTAATGAACGTACTTTTTCCGGCGCCGTTCGGACCGTACAACGCGATTCGTTCTCCTTTTCTTATCGAAAGAGAAACATCTGACAAGATAGTTTCGTCGCCAAAACTCTTAGAAATATTTTTGGCGCTGATTGGGATTTCGCTGACCGGTTGAGGGTTTGGCAAAGTAAAGGTAATGTGTGCCAATTCTTTGGGAAGTTCCGGAAGCGATTCTTTCATACGATCGATTCGAGTTTGGACATTGGCTCTTGCCCTCGCGCCTTTTTCAGAACTCATTCGCGCCATTTTCAAAAGACTCTTTTTCATTCGGGAAATCTCTTTTTGATCATTTTCATATTTTTTCTTCATCATTTCTTCGTTATTACCTTTCACTTTTACATACTTTGAATAATTTCCTTTATACTCCTCAATTCTTTTGATGGAAGGGTTGATTGCCAGAACTTTATCAATATGCTTATCCAGCAGTTCGATGTCATGAGATATGACGATAAGCGTGTTTGGGTAGTCGCTTAAAAATTCCATAATCCATCGTTTTCCTTCGGTATCCAAAAAGTTTGTTGGCTCATCAAGAAGTAAAATATCAGGTTCTGCGATAATTGCCCGCAGAAGAGCAAGTTTGGTTCGTTGGCCACCGCTCAGAATTGACGGGCGGGTATTTAAATCTTCATTCACTTCCAACGAGTTCAACATAACCATAAGCTCCCACTCTTCTTTTTTAATTTCAGGATCGATGTAAGTTTTAATATCGATTGCACTTTCAAGGTGCGGATCATGTTTAACTTCTTGGGGAACATACCCAACTTTTCCAAGTATTTGGAGAGATCCCTGCGTCGGTTGATCTTCCCGCATTAACAGCTTGAAAAGCGTTGACTTACCCGCACCGTTTGGCCCGACGAGTCCGACGGTTTCGCCTTTCATTATAGAAAAACTGGACTCTTCGTACACCGTCAGACGGGCGTAACCATAAGAAATATTTTTTGCTGTTATCATATTATGAAAAAGAGGTAAATGCAGTCGCTAAACCGTTAGACAATCAAATGGGTTATCTTTTTGAAATTGGTAATCATAAAGACGACGTTGTATTCCTCTGTTCTCTGAAGCTATTATAGCAGAAACTACGGTGAATAATTAAGAGTCGCGTCATAAAAAATCGGTGACTGCGTCGAATCAGATGTGGTAAACCACAATTTATATCTAAAACACCGTTGCGGGTTTTGATATGCCCCGTATGTCCCGAAGGGAATTGCTGCCGACATCGAGGCTCCGACAGGAGTGAAATACGTTGATGAAGTACCGTCGGGCCCAATATAACTGAATGTCGCATTCGTACAACTATTGGCGACAGGCGGCGCTACCGCAACCTGCATCTGAAGTGTGGTTTGCGAAGGCTGGCTAATTGATCCGACAAAACTATTATATGCTGCGGAAAAACCGGGATCGTAAATCGCCGACTGGAATGTGCCCGTTGAAGAATAACTTCCTCCTCCTCCGAGAATTATTTTCAGTTCTGAACTTGCATCTCCCGTCAAGACATACGAATAAGCATACCCGCCGTCCTGCAACACAGATGCTATACCCCGAATGCCTGTTGCGTAGGCAAGATTTCCGCAGTTGGCAAGCGTACCTGATTCATTTGCAATATTGAGTACCTGATATTGATATGTTCCTCCGGTTCCGACAATAATCGCCCGATTCCCCGTAACGACAGCCACACCTGTCGGCGTCATGCCCCCCGTATCATAACTACTTAGTCCTGTGATATTCGGCGATGCTTTATTGGATATATTCACAATATAGAATTCGCTTGCAGTTGCCGATACCGAAGTAATGAGATACGCTCTTGTATTCGTCGTGTTCGTCGTATTAACATACACATCTATTCCCGACTGTCCGGTACCGAGCGCGAGTTTTCCTACAATGCTCGGGCTGCTTGCGTTGGATATGTCGACAATTTCAAATGGATAAGTCGTTGAGCCCGTAGCGACATAAGCGTAATTTCCGGCAACAAGTACCTTTTTTCCCTGCCCGTCAAGCGTCAGACCACCACTATTTTGCAATGTTGCTGAAGTTCGATTCGATGAAAGACTATAAATATAAAATTTATTGTCACTTGAGGTTATATATGCCTTATTATTTGTAACAAATATCCCTGTCCCGTTCACACTGCCGGAAAGATTAATCACACCAACCTCTTTATACTTTGAATTTGTTGGCGGATCGGAAAACTGGGCAAGACTGATCATAACAATTTCTTTTGAATTATTATCAGTCGCCAGATATGCATAGCTATTTTCTCCGAAAACTGCATTGGTTTTATATCCGTCAAATGTTGCAGGAGTTGATGCAGACGGAGGATTTCCGGGAAGATCTACTTTCGCAAAAGAAACACCCGAGGCGTTATCACCTGTCCCTGCAAAGACAACCGATCCGTTTGCTGCAGGCCCGTTAATTGCAGTAATAGCATTTGCCACGCCGCTCTTCGGCAAATCAACCGACGAAATCAGGAAAGACGGCTGACACCAATCGCCTCCGCCGCCGCCCGCCCCCAATTGCACCTGTCCGTCATTACTGCTTCCGGATGACGTAGCCACAACCACGCCCGATGTTAACCCGGAATTGAATTGATTAAAATAAGAATCGGTATAAGTAACGTTACTGCTTCTGGTAAAATACATCGTCGATGTTACTGTCGATGGGTACGGAAGCAGCCAGGAAATAGTAATATCTACTTTTTTGGTCGATGGATCCGTTGTCCCTCCGGAAGTAACAATGGCTCCATTCGAGTTCCTTGACACACTGCTCACGACCACTTGCTGTGTAAGGCTATTCGTCGTTGCAGAACCAGTCGCAAATGACCAAACAGAACCTGTTACAACGGTGTGATATGTTCCGTTTACTGCAAACGGGTCCCAGCCGTTACTCCGAATGCTTCTCACCGCCTGCTCTGTCTCTTTCATGAATGCGATTGCCTGCAGCCGCTGTGCTTGTTCAACTTTACCTTCACGGGATGTGACAAAACCCATGAGTAATGCAGGAAAAATAATAACAGCAAGACCCATCGTCAAAATTAACTCGATTAACGTTTGTCCTTTGAAATTAAGCTTTAATCTTAAACCTTTAATCTTTAATTTCATATGCTTAGTTTACTCCCGTGACAACACCATATCTATTTAACTGAATGACTTTTTGTTCACCTGTTGTTGTATCGCGCAAGGTAATCGCACTTTGTGTTGCGGTGTAATTTACAATTTCCCCGCTGCCCTTTTGGAAAATGACATCGGAATTGGAAAATGTCGTTGTCGCCTGCTGTCCTGAAGGAAACGTTACCAAAAAATTGGAAGCATTTGCCAGAGAGTACGTACCGTAGAAAAGCGTATAGCTCGCAGAAAGAAAATGAATACCATAGGTATCGGTTGATGGTCTTCCCTCCGTGTCGCCAACCATTGCTTTGATTTGCTGTTGGCCGAGATCGGCAAGCAGGACTTCGACAGTAGCTGAAAGCGTTGTCTTTCGTTGGATGCTCGAAAAATTAAGCGTTGAAAGACCGAGTAAAATAAGCATAACTGCTGAGGTTATCAAAATTTCTATTAAAGTGAACCCTGCATTTTTTTTCATCTTCCTCCCAAATTCCCGATAACACTATAAATCGGCGCAATAATAGCAAGCATCATACCTCCGACAAGCACGCCGATGATCACCAAAAGCAGCGGCTCAACAAGTGCTGTGACAGTTTTGAGTGTATTTGATACTTGATAATCCAAAAAGTCTGAGATGTCCTGGAGAGATTTATCGAGAGATCCGCTCCGCTCACCGGCTTCGACAATCTTAATCATCATCGGAGGCATTACATTTTTATTGTCTCTGAGACCTTCCGAAAGCTTCTTTCCCGCAAAAACAACATTCTTAGCATGAACAATTGCTTGGTGAACCTCTCTTTTTGTAACCACGTCTTCAGTTAATTCCAGTGCGCTTGTAATAGGAATTCCCGCATTAAGCAAGAGATAGAGACTGCGCGTCGCTCGGGTGAGGTCAATTTCTCTTGCCATTTTTGAAATAAGCGGAACAGAAATTAAAACGTTGATAAAAAGTTTTGTGTAGCGTTTATAGAGATAGATGATACCTGCGATGATTGCCGCAATTGTCCCAAAAACCTGCAGCGGATAATTAAGTATTCCGTTTGACATGACAATCATTATTTGAGTCGGCAGCGGTAATGCAACATTTAATCTGGTAAATACTCCGGCGATCTTAGGCACGACAACCGTCAGGATAACAAAGAAGACGCCGAAAAAGACTACGAGAATAAATGAAGGATAAATCAATGCACCTTTTATTTTGTCATTAAATTCCATTTGCCGCTTAATACTCTGTGTTAGATCTTTCAACGTGACATCAAGTGTTCCTGCTTCTTCGGATGCTTTAACGATATTGACGGTAACCTTATCAAAGATCTTGGGAAACTTCGCGAAACTGAAATAAATGTGCTGCCCTTGTCCGAGATCTTCCTTCATCGTCTGCAATACTTTTTTTTGATTTCCTTTGGAATCCTGAAGGAGTGAATCAATTGTTTCAAGAATAGGAATGCCGGCTGACAGCATGGTGTACATATTGCTCACCAAGGCAATCTGGTCATTTCCCGATAACGTAACATTTTTTGTATTTATCATATTGTTTCAACTTTCGTAACTCGCAAAACTTCGTCGATTGTCGTCAGCCCTTTAGAAACTTTTATCAGTCCGTCATCAAGCATGGTCGTCATTCCTTCTTTGATCGCCTGCTGCAAGACAACATTTGAATCTTTTTTGGCAGTAATAAGCTTTTTAATCTCATTACTTACTTCAAGCACTTCAAACAAACCGATTCGCCCTGCGTACCCTGTCATGTGACATATCTCGCAACCTTTTCCTTTAAAGACGCGAATTGTCGGTTGAACGCCGAAGAAATGCTGTACTTTTTCCATCGGCAAATTTTGCGATAACTGATCTACCTTCATATCCAGAGGTGCTTTACACATCTCGCAGATTTTTCGGACAAGTCTTTGCGCAACGATAACATTGACCGTGGATGCGACAAGAAATGACTCAACTTTCATATCGATCAAACGCGGCAAAGCGGTTGCTGCATCATTGGTGTGAAGTGTGGACAAAACCAAATGGCCTGTCAAAGCAGCATTAACGGCAATTCCTGCAGTTTCGGAATCACGAATTTCTCCGACGAAAATAACATTTGGATCCTGTCTCAGAATTGACCTGAGGCCGCTCGCAAATGTCAGATCGGTCTTAGCATTCGTCTGGATTTGATTAACTCCTTTAATACGATACTCGACCGGATCTTCAATCGTCGTAATATTTTTTTCTCTGGTATTAATAATTTTGAGAATTGAGTAAATCGAGGTTGTTTTTCCCGAACCCGTCGGTCCGGTGGAAAGAATCAGTCCAAATGATTTTGTAAATGCATTGGTAACTTTTTGCAGATCTGTCTGATTCATACCCAAATCAACAAGTGAGAATTGCCGGAAATGCGACGCGAGCAAACGTAAAACAACCTTTTCTCCATAGACAATCGGAAGAATTGACACACGAATATCCAAATCTTCTTCTTCCAGTTCAATTCTCATTTTTCCGTCTTGAGGCGCCATATGCTCATCGGTTCGCAAACTTGAAAGCACCTTAATACGGGTCACCACTTGATCATGCAATTTTTTCGGAAGAAATAAGACATCATGCAAAATACCGTCAACGCGAAATCGTACCAGGGTATCTTTTTCTTCCGGCTCAATGTGCAAATCAGAGGCACGATCCTGATAAGCGTAGTTAATAATCAATGTAACAATTTTTGCAATCGGAGCATCCACAGAACTCGTTTTTCCTGCAGATTTGAGTTGTTCATTCACCAGCGTATCAAACGTTTTCTGGAGATCTTTTCTGAAGACCCACAGTTTGTTATAAATATCACGCTCAGTTGCATAATACGGCACGACGTTTTGCCCTGTTTTCTTACTGACCATCTCCTGAATAAGCGCATTTTTGGGATCCGCCATTGCGACTTTTATCCCGTTTGCGTCTCGTTCAAAAGGAATTACCTTATATTTACGGGCAATTTTTTCAGGAACGATCCGCGAAACATCTTCGGGAATGGAGAGTTTGGCAAGAACGACATACGGAACTTTCAACTCTCCGGCGATAAGATTGCCAAGCGCCTGGTCCGTTGCGGCATCTTTTTCTAAAAGCGCATCGGTCAAACTCATTTGCGCATTACGCGCGTATTCTGCAATTTCTTGCATTTGATTTTGATCGACAAGCTTTGCGTTAAGAACTAACGCCTTTAGTTGATCGTCTGATATTGGCATGGACAGTAACCCCGCAAGGCGGGGCATACAACCATTGTATGACGGAATAATCTCGTTTGTCAAAGGAGTGAAACTAGTGCATAATAATGGTATGACTGCCCTGTCCAAGGATATTTTGTGGCTAAAAAATCTCACCAAAGCAGATGCTTCTCATGCCGATAGTGCTGTCATGTGGGGAGAGATGGTCCAAGCAGGATTTTCTATTCCGGAAGGATTTGTCATCACGCATGACGTTTATTTCCGTTTTCTTCACGAGCACAATTTACTGGCTTCCATTTCAAATCTTCTTACTACCGTTTCTTTCGCTTATTCCGAATCAGTCATGCAGGTTTCGGAGCACATCAAGAAGTTGATAATCGATGCAAAACTTTCGGAGGAATTCATAGCAGCTGTTACAAACGCCTCCAATCAACTCCGGTCGGACACACTCCTTGTCACATACGCTGATAAAAACAAAACGATTAAGGGAGAAGCAGATTTACTTCTTGCAATCAAAGAAGCATGGGCAACGATGTTTGATCCGAAAATACTCCTTGCCAATCACGAAGGCGGACATAATTATTTTAGCCAAGGACTTGCAGTGGTTGTGCAAAAAAACATCGCTCCTGAAAAATCCGGCATGATTTTAACTGCGGATCCGGTGGCACAGGATAAAAACAAGCTGATTATTGAAATCTTTAATGATCCGATTACGCACTATACTATTGATAAAAACACGACAATCCCCCAGCAAAATGAATTTATTCAATCCTTAGCACAACTCGGTAAAGATCTGGATACTTTCTTTTACTTTCCTCAGGAAATCACGTGGATAGCCCAAGGAGACAAATTTTTCATTACAAAAGTCAAACCGCTTCAGATACACGAGCTCTCTCAACCGGATTCGACAATCACACTAAATCTCCCTGTTATCTTTTTCAATGCACTTCCAGTTTCGCGGGGAATTGCCGGCGGCGAGGTACGATTTATCGAATCGGAGCGGGATTTTGAAAAAATTCTTTCAGGGGATATGCTGGTCATCAAAAATCCCAATCTGGCACACAGAACCTCTATGCAAAAAGCAGCCGGATTTATTATTATCGGAGGAGGAAGGACCTCTCATGCGGCACTTCTTGCCCGGGAATTGGGAATTCCCGCTGTCGCTTTGCCATCCAACGAAAAACTTTCTCTGACGCCAAGAAAAATTATCTCCATACATGCTGCCGCAGGAAAAATATATCTGGGATCGATCCACACACATCATATCGCCCATTCGACAGCAACACATTTGTACGCCGAAATTACTGACATCTCACACATCGAAGATCTGAAACACGATCATATCAACGGTATACTGCTTCACAAAACCCGGCTTGAACAAGACAATCAGAGCATTCATCACCTCGGAGAAAAACTTTCGACAATCTGCAAACTGCTTCCCGCTTTACCGATTATTTATCATACATCTGACGTTGCAGAAGAAACAGAGCAGCTTGGCCTTCGCGGCACCTTCCGCTATCTTCACGACCCGAAATTATTTATCCATGAAATTGAAGCGATTCGCTATGCCCGTAACAAATTACACGCCGGCAATTTGTGGGTAATGCTCCCCTACGTCAGAACAGTTCATGAATTACGTGAGGCAAAAGAGCGAATGGCGACAATCGGTCTTTCGCGTTCGGGTACATTCAAAATATGGATGAGCGTAGCAACGCCGGGAACCATTCTCAAGCTTGACGAATTTATCCAAGCGGGAATTGACGGTATCGCCATTAATATCGATGAATTGACCATGTTGATGCTCGGGATAGATCCAGAGAATAATACTGTCGCTTCAGCATATGATGCACTCGATCAATCAATACAGTTTATGATCGAAACAGTCATCAAAAAAGCTCACGATCACCATATCGCTTCAGCAATCTATGGAAAAACACTCAGTAAATACCCATCACTCACCGCAAAATTGGTCTCATGGGGAATCACCGGTATCTTTGTTGCGCCAAAAAATATCGATAAAACAAGAGACTATATCGCTCAGGCGGAAAAAAAACTCATCGTTGATACAAAAGAGTAAATACCATATACTAAAGACGAATTTATGGCATATCTCGTACTTGTCAGACACGGTGAATCAGAATATAACGCAAAAGGACTTTGGGCAGGCTGGCACGACCCAAACTTAACCCCAGAAGGAGAAAAAGATGCAGGTGTTGCAGCTGAAAATCTTAAAGATATTCATTTTGATTATGCTTACACTGCCCCGTTTATCAGAACAAAAAAGACGCTTGAGATTATTTTGCAGGGACTAAACCAAACCGATCTTCCCATTATTGAAGCGAACGAAATTAGAGAAAGAAATTACGGCGATTTTAACGGCAAAAATAAGTGGGAAATAAAAGAAAAACTTGGAAAAGAAGAATTTTTAAAACTTCGCCGCGGTTGGGATTATCCTGTACCAAACGGTGAGACACTCAAACAGGTGTATGAACGCGCTGTTCCTTATTATCAAGCAAACATTCTCCCGCAGCTACAAACCGGTAAAAATGTTATTGTCTCATCATCAGGCAATGCCCTCCGATCACTAATCAAGTTTTTGGAAAATATTTCGGATGAAGCTATCGCAGATGTTCAAATAGCCCCCGGTGAAATTTACGTGTATACGATTGATTCCGAAGGAAAAGTAACAAATAAAGAAATCCGCAACCATAAAGAGCTAACTGTCTAGCGAGGCATTGGCCGACTACGTCGTCTTGGAGGATTTAAATGCCGCATTGCAGAGTTAATTATCTCTTCAGCTATGATTGCTCTTTCTGATCCAGCCGGATATTTTTCATCACAGGTTACCACATATCCTCCCTCAGGATCACGCTTAATTTGCAGTGGAACATCGTATTCACCAATACAATGTCCTGCGGTGAATCCTGACCAACGAGCTCGAACATCTGCAATAGCCTTAGTTCTGTCAAGAACGTCAAATTTTCCTTCGCCAGCTTCTCGTCTTAATGGATGTGCGGATGAAAATCCCGGCCGTCCATGAAGTACTTCTGAAACCCTTGTTATTCCACCTCTTATACGATCAAAACTCATCGTGAGAAAGATTATACATTTCGTTCGGAAGTATTACAATATAGGATGATAATACAATATTTTAGAGATGAAAAAGCAGGACGAATTCGCCTTTTGGCAAAGTTTTTTTGAAATGGGTTGCAGCTTCGGAAATTTTTTCGCGACGGATTTCCTGATGTGTTTTGGTTAATTCCCGGGTAATTACGATCTCAATATCGCCAAATACCTCTTGTAACTCTGTGAGTGTTTTACGGATTTTATGCGGTGCTTCAAAAAGAATCACCGTTGTCTTAAGTAATTTCTGAGATGACTTAATATTTTCATAAAACGTTTTTCTGTGGCCGGATTTATGCGGCGGATAACCTACGAACGTAAATTTGTCAGTCGGCAGCCCAGATGAAGTTAAAGCAGCCAAAACGGATGATGCTCCGGGAAGCGATTCTACTTTGATGCCCTGAGCCAAGCATTCACGTACGAGCTTAAAGCCGGGATCAGAAATAAGCGGTGTGCCCGCATCCGAAACAAGCGCGATATTCTTATCTGCACGCAGCAATTCAATAATTTCAGGAATCCGCTGTTGCTCGATTTGCTCATAGTACGACAAAAGCTGCGGTTTTCTTTTATCTTCGGGGTTTTCTGCAAATTCTGTGAGCAATCGCTGCAATAGTAAGCCGGTTCGTCTCGTATCTTCGCATGCGATAATATCAACGTTAAACAAGGTTTTAAGCGCACGAAGAGAAATATCTTCCAGATTCCCGATCGGCGTTGCAACAATAGAAAGTGTTCCCATAGAGCACTCATTATACACCAAATCAAACAATTTGTCTTATAGTAGTTGATTCTGACTTCATTTTGGGTTATAATCCTGTCCATGACTCCTCAAGAAAGAATATTGCCGCGCATTGAAAAAGCATGGCACATGGCTCACGCCGGAAATTATCTCCGCACTCAAATAGCAGAGAATCGACAAGAACTTGCTGAAACTACTGTCTCTTTTGGTCGAAGAACATTATTACAAGAAGAAATTGCTTTATGGAAAATTCAAGCTGATAATCAGGAAGATGACGCCGGTTTATTTTTTGATTCTGCAACCTCACCACTCGTCAATAAATTTCAAAAATTTATCGATGATAACGCCAGGGAAAACCGCATGATAGGTATCACTGCGCTATTGCAACGAGCAAGACGTATGGCTCCTGAAGAAAGAGTACTCAATGAACTTTTGGTCAATTCTCACCCTCAATCTCCCCTTGAACGGGTGGTAAGCGCAGTTGAAAATACGATTCTCGTTATGCTTGATGACGCTGAGCCTCAGCGAGCAGTATTCATCTCGCCGCCTACCGAGATAACCGACAATTCCTATGAGCGAGAATCTCACACGCTCTCGCCCAAAGGCGCAGCAGAGTCGACATATACCTTGTTCGGATTGTCGAATTATATCCACGATGACATACCTGACGACTTCGATGCTCTTTCTGCAACAGATAAAATTGTAAAAGAACATGTTCTTACTATTGACGAGAACATGCGCGTTTCTCTTAAGTTTGAATTTATAGGACCGGCTCATTTGGGAGCATTAGAAGGAGAAAGATTTATTCCCCATACAAGACTTTTTATTCGTAGGTTATTTCCGGATCAAACACACGGAGCTAGTGGAACTTCCGGACCAGTCCGACGACTTTTCCTTGTACGCGGAGGGTCTTCGGATAAATAGGCTGCATCGTGGCATTTGCAGGCTTAAGAACAACCCGCTCGCCCTCTTTATAAAATCTCTTCAGCGTTGCTAAATTATTATCAACCAAAGCAACGATTATCTCACCATTGATTGCGTGATCAACTTTTTCGATAATGACAAAATCCCCGTCAAGAATACCGTCTTCTATCATTGACTCACCTTTTACCTGTAAAACATATGCTGTTTTGGATCCGGTCATCATCGAAGCTGAAACCTGAAATGTTGCGTTCGGATCGGTGTGCGGCTCAAGCGGTTTGCCGGCTGCGATATAGCCCATTAAAGGCAATTCTATAGAAGGCGTGACGCCCATGAAGGTAGAAATAATATTTTCATCTTTTACCTGAAGGACTCGGGAATTTCCGTCAACCTTGGTAACATACCCTTTATCGATAAGATTTCTGATAATAACGTGAATCGTGGATACGGCTCGATGCCCGGTCGCATTGGCAATTTCCCGTAAAGTCGGCGCAAATCCGTGTTTACTTTGGAACTGTACGAGAAATTCCAACACTTGTCTTTCTTTTCTATAAAGTACTCCAGGCATAATTTTATGGACAAACTTTTCGTCAGTTTACCCTCAGTGATCAAAAAGTTGTACTACAAAAAATATACGATGTTTCGTATATTTTAGCAATATGACAAAGTATTACAAATGGGGTCAATTTTATTTTTTACTTCTTTGTTTTCGTACAGCATGTTCGAATGCTCTCGCTTCTTGGAACAGAGCAGTCGATTCAAGAAAGAGTTCATTTGCTTCAGATATCTCTCCATTTTCCCACAATATACTTCCTCTCTCCCAAACTATTTGTCGCCTTTTATATTTTGCCTCTACTTGAATCAATTGATCTTCATATGTTTTTGGTATTGCTCCGGAGGCATTCATAAATGATTTTTCCGCTTCATCAAGCAAGCCAGCCGATGCATATGCCTCTCCTAACATAAGATATGATTGTGGGTCCTGCCGCACACCAGCAGAAAATTCATAGAGTGGTACTGCCATTTGATAATCTTTCATTGAGGTAAGAATTTTTCCCGCAGATGTTGCTGCTGTTGCTGCAGCATCTTGATTTTTATCTTCTAAGAAAGCTTCTGCAATTCTTACCAATGCCAGCCAGGCATACGCTGATTCAGGCTTAACAGTACCTAATAACTGTATTCCTTTTTGAAATTTTCTCTGTTTAATGAGCATATCTCCTTTGATAAGTTTTTCTAGCTCCGAATTATTTGTTTTTTCAACGTCTTTTGTTATATCAATGAGAGAAAGAGCTCGCTCCATTCCTTGATGTGCTTCTGTCAAATTCGGTTGCAATCGGCTGACAGTAGCGAAGGAAGCCAGTGCAATAATATTTCGATAGGCAGGCATATTGCGCTCTTCGGATTCATCTCTCACTGAAGAATCGGTAAAGAACTGCCCCGCAAAAAAATGAAGTGTCGGATTGAGAGGATCTTCGGCAAGCGCATACTCAATTGCTCTATAGGCAGCTTCTGCATCTGAAGCATTCATCAGATCCTGTTCGAGCATTTGTGTTTTTTCCGGCGCTGTCTGCTTTATCCGTAACTTCTGTGGCGACTTTTCAAGTGCATTATTGATATTCATAACCGCATTTCCTATGTTCATAAACTCTCTAGCGGTAATATATCTTGTTGTATCGCCAAACATACTTTCTTCTCGTGATATACGGGCAGCTCGATGTGCATACGTGCGGGCTTTGCGGATTTGTCGTGTTTCTTTACTCATAGTTTCTTGCGGTATTTTATCATTTTTGCCCGTCAAAAACAATCTTATAGGATAATTTATCCCTGATGCCAGCTCGTATGCTACAATACTTCTATGAAATTTGATCTCAAATCCGACTTTAAGCCCACAGGTGACCAGCCCCAGGCAATCAAGCAATTAACTGAAAACCTGAAGGAAAAAGCCAAACATCAGGTCCTTCTCGGTGTAACCGGCAGCGGCAAAACCTTTACCATGGCCAATGTTATCCAGAAGGTACAAAAACCCACGCTGATTATTTCTCATAACAAAACACTTGCAGGCCAGTTGTATCAGGAATTTCGTGACTTCTTCCCAAATAACGCAGTCTCCTACTTCGTTTCTTACTATGACTATTATCAGCCTGAGGCATACATGCCGACAACTGACACCTATATCGAAAAAGAGGCTGAAATCAATGAAGAAATCGACAAGCTTCGTCTTGCCGCGACAACCAACCTGTTAACGCGCAAAGATGTGATCGTGGTCGCATCTGTTTCATGCATCTATAACTTAGGTTCCCCTGTTGAATACGGTAAATTTGTTTTGGAACTAAAAAAAGGTATGAAAATCCGCCAATCGGATATTATGATGCGGCTTACCGACCTACAATATGATCGGAATGATTATGAGTTTAAACGGGGAAGTTTTCGTGTTCGCGGGAGTAGTATTGATCTTTTTCCGGCGTATGTTGATCATGGAATCCGTATCGATGTCCAAGATACCATCGTCAATATGTACGAATTCAGTCCGCTGACAGGAGATGTGTTGCAGCCGCTTGATGCGACAATTATTTATCCTGCCAAGCACTACATGACTGACCCGAGAACGTATATGGACGCATTTTCCGCAATCAGAAAAGATTTGGATCTGCAAACACAAAAATTCAGAGACCAAGGGAAACTCCTTGAAGCGCAACGAATCACCCAGCGAACGAACTTCGATCTTGAAATGCTCAAAGAAGTCGGATACGTAAACGGGATTGAAAACTATTCAAGTTATTTTGACGGAAGAAAACCGGGGCAACCGCCCTATACGTTAATTGACTACATCGAAGCTGCGTCGGACGACTGGCTTTTACTTGTAGATGAATCACATATTACCCTTCCGCAAATTCGGGGCATGTATAACGGAGACCAAGCAAGAAAGAAAATGTTGATAGATTACGGATTCCGACTTCCTTCAGCACTTGATAACCGCCCGCTCAAATTTGATGAGTTTATGAGAAAGACACATGAAATTGTGTACGTCTCAGCTACTCCCAATGACTATGAAATTTCTCTCGCTCAGGAAACCGAGCATGGTGTCGTTGAACAGCTTATCCGTCCGACAGGACTTGTCGATCCGACGGTCACGGTAAAACCGACCAAAAATCAAATCGTTGACCTTATGGAAGAAATAAAAAAACGGGTAGCAAATAAACAGCGCGTGCTGGTAACAACGCTCACCAAACGCATGGCGGAAGAACTTTCAAGTTATCTTGAAGAGCGGGAAATCAAAGTAACGTATTTACATTCGGACATTGTGACTCTAGAACGCCAGGATGTCCTGGATAGCCTCAGACGTGGCGACTTTGATGTCCTTGTCGGCATTAACTTACTTCGTGAAGGACTTGATTTGCCTGAGGTATCTCTTGTTGCCATTCTTGACGCAGACAAAGAAGGATTTTTGCGAAGCCGCAGTTCGTTAATCCAAACCATGGGACGAGCAGCACGTAATGTCGACGCACAAGTCATCATGTATGCCGATCAAGAGACCAAGTCAATGAAGGCTGCAATTGATGAAGTCAACAGACGACGTGAAGTACAAATTGCCTACAATGAAAAGCACGGCATCACGCCGCAAACGATTCAAAAAGCAATTCGGGCAAGAATGGTTGAAGAAAAACAGGAAGAGGAACAGATACGCACAGTTAACGCCGTAATGGAATTTAGCAGTCGTGACGCTCTTCTGCCAGATGAACGGGAAAAAGCACTCAAGCTTTTACGACGCGAAATGAAAGAAGCAGCAGGACGTTTGGACTTTGAGACAGCGATCAGATTACGGGATAAAGTAAAAGAGGTTCAGGATCAAACCAAATAGCTCAAACTGTTTCTACAAGAATCATATTGGTACTCCCCGCTTCTCCAAACGGCATACCTGCCGCGATAACGTACGTCTCATCTTTTGCCAACGGGACTATCTTATTATTTTTTGCAAGATCTTGTGCTTGTTTACGCATGTCGTCAAATCCCTTGGTATTCTTAATCAAATGCGGGTGAACTCCCCACACAAAATTCAATCCCCTGATAATTGTCGGATCCGGCGAGACGGCAATGACAGCCTGCGGGTGACGATGACGAACAATCCTTCGCGCGGTAATGCCGCTTTGCGTGAAAGCGATAATAAGTCGCGCATTAACCTGCTGAGCAACACTGCCCACAGTATCACTGATCGCATTAGGAATGGTTTTTTGCTCTTCATATTCATACGACTCAATTCGCTTGACTGCCTCCTCAATAATTTTTACCATCATTTGTACTGTTTCTACGGGAAACTTTCCTATCGCTGTTTCTGCAGAGAGCATAACTGCGTCGGTCTTATCCAAAATCGCATTTGCGACATCTCCTACCTCAGCACGGGTCGGAATAGGCTTACTTATCATTGATTCAAGCATTTGCGTCGCGGTGATAACAGGTTTTGCATGCTTGACGCACATATCAATCAATTCCTTCTGAATGTGCGGAACCTGAGCAATCGGCACGGCAAGGCCTAAATCTCCGCGGGCAATCATCAGGCCGTCAGCAGCCTCCAAAATGTCTTCGGCATTTTTTACACCATTTTCTGTTTCAATTTTTGCGATCAGCATAATTTTGGTTTTTTTAGGAAGTAATTTCCTCACTTCCAATATGTCTTGTTTGGTCTGCACGAAAGAGATTGCCAAGGCATCCGTGTTATGTTTGATCATGAGCTCAATGCCGGCTTTATCTTTTTCCGAGATGCCCGTAGAACTGAGCGTAATTCCTTCTGCAGAAAATCCTTTCTTCGGCTTAAGTAATCCTCCCACAATTACCTGCGCCTCAACTGCATCTTTGAGTTTTTTCTTAACTACCAATTTGATAGTCCCGTCATCAATAAAAACAGCGGCTCCGACTTCTAAGACATCGACAATAGAGGGGTAATTAATACCGCAGCCGTATTGATTGCCGACAGTGATTTTTTTTGAAATAACAAACCTCTGACCTTTTTTTAAAATTGTTTCAGGCTGCATATCTTTGATGCGGATTTTGGGGCCGGGAAGATCACCCATAATGGTAAGCGGTCTTTTCACTGCTTTTTCCGCTTCACGAATCCACTGACAACGCTCAACCACTTCATCAGGCTCTGCATGAGACAGATTAATGCGGAAGATATCGACGCCTTCTTTCGCGAGATCTTCAATCATCTTTTTTGAATGTGAGGCGGGACCGATTGTGGCAACTATTTTTACCGGCTTATTTTTCATGAACTACGAGTATACTCCTAACTGATGTTTTTAACAAGTTCAATTGAGGCTACGGTGGCGTCATTTGTTAAAATAATAGCCACGGCATCAATGCGCATATTTTCGGGCAGATGAGGATGTGTAACTCGATAAAATTCCGCAGTTTTACTCAGCGCTTTCAACTTCCAATAACCGATCGCTTCAAGCGGCGTCCCGAATTCGTTCGATCGTCTCGTCTTTACTTCAATAAAAACTAACGTATCTTTATCCAGTGCAACAATATCAATTTCTCCGCCGCGAATTCTGAAATTCCGATCAATGATCTTATATCCTTGTTTCTTGAGATAGGCGCAAGCAATATCCTCACCATGCTTCCCTTCATCTCTCTTAAAAAACGACATAGCTTAAGTGTAGCAAACAATAAACTTGTCATGCTGAACTGGTTTCAGCATCTTCTAAAAAAAGATCCCGAAACAAGTTCGGGATGACAAAAATAATGAATGTTTCTTTCGCGTGGATTATTTCTTTGCGACTTTGAGGTGGTTAAGTTTTGCACGGGTTGTTTTCTTTCGTGCTTCTGCAACCTCAACTTTTTCAATTTGAGGTGAACTGATTGCCCAAATTCTTTCTACAGAGATATCGCCTACCATCTTTTGAACGGTAAACATTCTGTTTTCTCCGCGTCCCTTGATACCAAGAACAATACCGCGAAAAATCTGAATACGGGTCTTTTCGCCTTCCTGAATTCTCTGGTGAACTTTGATAGTATCTCCGGGTTTGAAATTAATTGCTGATAACATAAGGGATATTATAACCTAAAACCAAATAAATCTCAACGGGTATGCTTAGTTCGTCTTTAATACAAGATACAAAATACTAAATACCAAATACTATTTTGCTACAGCTTCGATGAAACCGAGGAAAATTGGATGCGGTTGAAGCGGTCTGCTCTTGTATTCCGGATGACCTTGCGTCCCCATATAGAACGGATGATCGGGTACTTCGATGATTTCAACCAAACCTTCTTCAACCGAACGGGCGGCAATAACAAATCCTGCTTTTTCAAATTCTTTCACAAATTTATTGTTAAATTCATAACGGTGTCGATGTCGTTCGCTGGTCAACCCTTTTTCTTTATTAATTAATTGCCCATATTTTTCATAGAGAGCGTATGCTTTTGTGCCTTTTTCTACAATTGCATCCCACGCCCCAAGCCGCATTGTTCCTCCGTATGCGCGTCTTTCCATCAGTTCTTTTTGGGAAGGAATCAAATAAATTACCGGGTGTTTAGAATTCTTGTCATTTTCAACCGTGTTTGCATCGGTCCAACCAAGAACAGACCTGGCAAATGCAATCGTAGCGAGCTGCATTCCATAGCACAGACCCAGATAGGGAATTTGTTTCTTTCTTGCGTAGTCTGCTGCTGCAATCATGCCCTCAGCTCCCCGTTCTCCCCAGCCGATCGGAACGATAATCCCATCCGGCTTACCGATAATCTCGATGCCTTCTTTTTCTACTTTTTCGGCATCAACCCAATGTGTTGTGACCTCAACGCCTTCTGCCCAGCTTGCGTGATCAAGTGCGTCAAACAAAGCTGCATACGAATCTTTCAGCTGGTATTCGCCGGTTCCGAAATACTTACCGACAATAGCTACGGTCACCTTTTTCTTTTTCGGTGCTTTAATTTTTTCAACCAATTTTTTCCAATCATCAAGTTTCGGAGTTCTCACCGGTAATCCGAGCTTTTCCAAAATTCTTCTGTCCAACCCCTGCTCATGGAGTGTTCCGGGAATTTCATAGACACTTTCCATATCAGGATTGGAAATAATATCTTCAGGATGCATGTTGCAGAAAAGAGCAAATCGATCCCGTCGTCTTTTATCCAAATATTTTTCTGATCGTGCAATGATGAAATCAGGCTGGATACCGAGAGAATTCAAGGTACGAACGGAAAGTTGTGTCGGTTTGGTTTTCGGTTCACCGAGATGTGCCGGAGTCGGGACATAACTGACATGAACATGTAAAACGTCGCCCGGATTGCGAAGTGTCATAATTCTGGATGCTTCGTAGTAAAAGACATTTTGATACTCGCCTGCTGTTCCTCCAAGTTCAATAAGCACAATATCGGCATCGTTCTTGCGTCCGGCATCTTTGATGCGTCGGGTGATTTCATCGGTGATATGCGGAATTGCTTCGACATCTTCGCCGTTGTACTCAAAGCGGCGTTCTTTATCGATAACCGTCTGATAAATTTTTCCCATCGTGACGAAATTCTCAACACCCATGTCTTCACTGAGAAACTTTTCGTAGGTTCCGATATCCATATCGCCTTCGGTTCCGTCTTCACAGAGGAACGGATCACCATGTTCAATAGGATTGATAGTGCCTGCATCGAGATTGAGATAGTTTTCTACTTTAATGGGAGCGACTTTATACCCTGCTGATTTGAGAAGAAGTGCGATCGATGCGGAGGTGATGCCCTTTCCGATGCCGGAGATGACTCCACCGGAGACAAAGATATATTTTGTTCTAGATTTAGTACTTTTTGTGTCGGGCACGATTTATATTACCAAATCAACGTCCAATAGTCAATAATCTGAAAAGAAGCTGAATATTGTAAAATAATATATAATACGGTTAATGATAAAAATTACAATAAAGTCCGGAGAGGAAGTAATCAAAAGCCTTACGAAACAATTGTCTGAAAAAAGCATTACAGACGCAGCTATTGTTTCAGTCATCGGCGCACTTGACAGCTTTAAACTAAGCACGATGCCCAAAAATAACGCAAAAGAAGTGATTGAGAAGGAATACCACGAACCGGTTGAACTCTCAGGAAACGGTGAAATTACTGATGGCAAAGTGCATTTACATGTTACGCTTGGACGCGCGGACCAAACAGGGCTTCATGGACATCTTGAATGGGGCAAGGTAAAAGACTGGTTTGTCCACGTCTATCTTATCCCGCTTGAGTAGATTTAAGCCTTAGTTTAACGAGTTAAAAGTCTCAAGAGTGAATTCTTTGAGAGATTCCAACCGTAAATCTGCAATATCCAGCCGCTTATCATCTTTCACTTTTGCATCCGGCACAACGACACATTTCATTCTTGCCGCCTTTGCAGCAAGTACACCGCTTGGCGAATCTTCAAAAACCAAACAATGCTCGGGAATTACCTGTAACGCCTTTGCTGCAGTTAAATATACTCCCGGATGCGGCTTACCATACGGCTCATGCTCGGCTGAAGTAACGATGTTGATATCATCTGCGATCTGAAGTTTTTCAAGAACTGCAGTAATAATAGCCATATAGGACGAAGAAGCAATTGCGATTGGCAAACCTTCTTGTTTGAAAAGCTTGATTATCTCGTGTACCCCTTCATGGGCTTTGCCTTTTTCACCTACCAATTCGATAACATTTTTTATAACGTCAGCTGCAACTTCTTTTTGTGATTTTCCTTCCCAAGGATACTGTCTGTACCAGTGATGGACAACTTCATCGACACGAAGACCCATTGTTTCTTTCGTCATTTCCGGAGTAAGCGGTACGCCGACAGCGCTAAAAACTTTTAGCTCTGCTTCTTCCCAAAATGGCTCACTATCAATCAGTAAACCATCCATGTCAAAAATTATTGCTTCAATCATAGGTTTCAATTACTGAGCGGGCGATGGGAGTCGGACCCACTGCCTTCTCCTTGGGAAGGAGACATTCTACCGGTGAACTACGCCCGCAACGTTCAGTTGGTAATTATCCAAACTGATAATTCACTTGCGAACAACATGAACGTTGCCCGCTGATTAAGCACAATGATAGCAGATTAGCTAGAAGATAAAAAGGTTTATAAAGGGAAATAATGGTGGATAAAGGGTTAGGCAAATCTTCATAAACCTTCATAATCCCTTATCAACCCTTCTAATCCCGGTTAAGGTTATCCTCGGGGAATTTGGAGCTTATTGCCGACGTGGATGAGATTCGGATTTTCTAAGTTATTTGCTTTGGCAATTTTTACCCATTGATAGCCATCTCCATAAGCCCGTACTGCAACATCCCACAGGTCATCTCCCTGAACGACTACATACGTGTTGCCGATGATTTTTCGTGAGGGTGCAACGGTTGATGACATGTTGTCATCTTCTGTGTGAACGGTTGCCAGCATTTTCGGAGCAACCTGAGGCAAGAGTAATTTGTTGCCGACGTGGATATCACCGGGATTTTCCAAATTGTTTGCCTTAGCAATATCTACCCAATTGTAACCGCTGTTATAGACTTTTTCTGCAATAGTCCACAAATTATCACCTGCAACGACTGTATATGTTTTTGCATTTGTTTTTGGCGCTACTACGACGGGCGTTCCTGTCGGAGCTGGTGTTTCTGTGACTGCTGCAGGATTTGCAATCGTTGTAGTTGCAGAGATGCCGAAAGAATTGCTTGCCGCAATTGTGGGTGTGGCGTCAGGAGTATTTTTACCTTCTTGCTTGACGTGGACAATTGACAAAAGCAAAACGGTCGCGATGATGACAAAAATAATGCCGAGAACAAGACTGGTGTATGATTCACCGAGACGGAGAAAATCGAAAAAATTTGTCAGTGCGGTTTTTTTTGTTACCGATGAGGAGGCCTTTGTTGCAGGAGATGCTTTAACTTTTTTCTTTGTTGTAGCTTTTTTTCTTGCCATGGTAACTTCTTTCCGGGCAGAAAAAATTCAGTGATTTGGAGTATACATCGTTTTTTTTAAGATTGCAACTTATAATAAATACCTTACTTTTTAACGGGGACCGACAACAATTCTTTCCGGATGTCGCAAGCTGCCAAGGTTAACTGACTGACCGGGTTCAGATAAAACTCTATGCCGTTCTCTTCCGGAAAATGTTAACCAGGTATAGTCAACTGCCGGGCTGCCATCTATAAATTGGAAAACAACTGCGGTTCTTTCGCATCTTGTCACAGATTCTCCCGGAGGAATCTGAAATACCTTTTGATTTCTTCCTCGACCTGTTACAAAATTGACACCCGATTCTCGGAGATCAGCCATAATTGGATCGTAGCATGTTGATTATAAAAATCAAGAGAGGAAATATCAGATAAATATGGCGGGATGGACGAGACTCGAACTCGCGACCTCTTCCGTGACAGGGAAGCGCTCTAACCAACTGAGCTACCACCCCATCGTTTCCTGCTTGTAAAACAAACCTAGGGCGTGCTCGTATAGTACCAAAATCTTGAAAGCCAGTCAATCCTCTGCTACACTCTTGGTGTGACAAACGCACAAGTCAGTAAATTACTCCGAAATGTCGCTGCGGCATACAGCATCAAAGACGAAAAGAAATACCGTTTTCAAATTATTGCTTATCAAAAAGCAGCCGATCTCCTCGAAACAACCACGACTGAACTCAAAGATCTCTACAAAGAAGGCAAGCTTGAGAATATGCCCGGGATCGGACCGTCACTGCAAGCATCTCTGGAAGAACTCCTCAAAACCGGGAGAGTCAAACACTTTGAAGTAATCATGGGAGATATTCCCTCAGCCGTCTTTCCCCTCTTGGACGTCCCGAGTTTTGGTCCGAAAAAAGCATATCGTCTGGTGACGGAATTCAAACTCAAAAACCCCGAAACAGTAGTCAAAGACGTTGCGCAGCTTGCAAAAGACAATAAAATAGCCTCACTTGCGGGTTTTGGCGAAGATTCACAAAAAAAGATCTTACAAGCTGTTGAGGAATACGGACTGGGCAAAACCAAAACAGCACGCATGGTACTTCCTTACGCAAATGAGCTTGCAAAAAAAATGCTGGATTATCTTAAGAAATCGAAAGACGTCAAGGAGGCTTACACGCTGGGAAGCTTACGAAGAAAACGGGAAACCGTGGGTGACATTGATATTGCCGTTTCGACTGATAAACCTGAAGAAGTGCTGGAATATTTTACGCAGTATCCTCATAAAGAACGAATTATTGAAAAAGGTGCGAGGACTTCTTCGTTACTCGTCTCATCAGGCAAACAGATTGATCTGATGGTGGAATCGCCGAAGGGCTTTGGATCGCTTTTACAGCACTTTAGCGGCAGCAAAGCTCACAATATCCGTCTTCGCGAGTATGCGCTCTCAAAAGGCCTCTCATTGTCAGATTACGGCATAAAGAAGAAGGGTGAGGACAAGTATAAGCAATATGAGACGGAAGAAGCATTTTATAATGCTGTCGGGCTTGATTGGGTTCCTCCTGAAATGCGTGAAGATACCGGCGAAGTGCAGCTTGCTATCGAACATAAACTTCCAAAGATCGTTGAACTTTCAGACATTAAAGGAGATTTCCATCTTCATTCGAGTTATCCGATCGAACCGAGTCATGACATGGGAGTCGATTCCATGGATACAATGATTAAAAAAGCTATTGATCTCGGTTATGACTACCTCGGATTCTCCGAACACAACCCGAGTATTTCCAAACATACCGTCAAACAAGTTGTCTCTATCCTTGAAAAAAGGAAAACATTTATTGATCATTTAGATTCAAAGTATAATAAAAGTATACGAGTATTTTCGTTGCTCGAAACAGATATTTTGCCCAATGGAGACTTAGCAATTAACGATGAGGCTCTTTCACTCCTTGATGCAACGATCGTTTCGGTCCATAGCTCCTTTGCAATGGATAAAGAAGCGATGACAAAAAGAGTATTAAAAGGATTGAGTCATCCGAAAGCAAAAATACTCTCCCACCCCACCGGACGACTCTTAAATCAGCGGCCGGGATATGATTTGGATTGGGATAAAATTTTTGACTTTTGCAAAACGCATAATAAGGCATTGGAAATTAACGCGCAGCCAAGTCGCCTTGATCTGCCGGATGTCCTCGTCAGAGAGGCAATCAAAAAAGGAGTTAAATTTTTTATCGATACCGACAGCCATAATGTCGAGAGCATGGACCTCATGGAATACGGAGTTTCGGTTGCCAGACGAGGCTGGGCGACAAAACGTGACATTTTAAACGCATTTGGCTATAATGAACTACACGAGTGGTTTAAGAAATAAGGGGAGGTGATTTTTTATGGATCCAATAGTACTAGTAGCAATTTTTATAGGTGTCGTTCTTCTCTATGCATGGATGGTCTACAACGGTTTAATCACAGCAAAGGTTCGTATTTCGGAAGCGTTGTCACATATTGACGTGCAACTCAAAAGAAGAACAGATCTTATTCCGAATTTGGTTGAATCGGTCAAAGGGTATGCCAAGCATGAAAAAGAACTTTTTGAAAAAGTCACCGAAGCACGATCAAATTTAGTTTCAGCCAAAACAACACAACAAAAAGCACAAGCCAACAACATGCTGACCGACAGCTTAAAATCTGTTTTCGCTGTCGCTGAAGGATATCCTGAATTAAAAGCCAATCAAAACTTTTTACAACTTCAAGAAGAACTTTCGGATACAGAAAATAAAATTGCCTATTCAAGACAATTTTATAACAGCAATGTCATGGACTTTAATACAAAACTGACAGTCTTCCCGAGTAATATTTTTGGGAATTTGTTTCACTTCAAACCTGCAGACTTCTTTGCAGCAGACGAAGCAGACAAAAAACCGGTAAAGGTGAGTTTCTAACATGAACATTTATTCTGCGATTTCAACGAATATTTGGAAGAGTTATCTTATTTTAGTTCTGTTTGTAACGTTCGCGGGAACGGTGGCTTACGTATTGACCAAAGGCATCGGCTACGATCCGTCGGTCGGCATACTTATCTTTATCGTCTCGATCATTTACAGTTTTGTCAGTTATTTCTTCTCAGACAAAATCGTTCTGGCAGCATCCGGGGCACGGGAGATTCAAAAAAAAGATAACCCCGAACTCTTCCGGACAGTTGAGAATCTTGCTATCGGCGACGGCATTCCGATGCCCAGAGTGTATATTATCAACGATCCATCCCCCAATGCGTTTGCCACCGGCAGAGACCCCAAACACGCAGCTATCGCGGCAACGACAGGTATCTTGGAGCGGCTCGATAAAGCAGAACTGGAAGGAGTCCTCGCTCATGAACTTTCTCATGTCAAAAACTTTGATACCCGCCTTTTGGCGATCACAGCGGTGCTGGTCGGATTTATTTCACTTCTCACGGATATGTTCATGCGAAGTCTCTTCTGGGGAAATATGAGAAATGATGATCGGGACAACCGTGCACAGGGAATTTTTCTTCTTATCGGAATTGTTTTGGCAATTATCGCACCCGTCATTGCAAGTCTTATTCAGCTTGCCGTTTCAAGAAAAAGAGAGCTTCTGGCCGACGCATCGGGGGCACTCTTGACGCGATATCCTGAAGGCTTGGCGAGTGCTTTGGAAAAAATATCGGCAGACCCGAGACCGCTCAAAACGGCAACCGGCGCAACTGCTCACCTTTTTATCGTTAATCCGTTCAAGGGCAAAGGCTTCCAAGGATCTCTTACCAATCTCTTCAGCACCCACCCGCCGATTGAGGAACGAATCAAAATACTGAGAAGTATGTAACGTTTGTTAAATTGCTTCATTGTTTCATTGTTGCCTTAACAATATAACAATGTAACAATAGAGCAATGATGCGAAACCTTCTTTTAATTTATTTTGGCAAAATAGTTTCTCAGCTTATCCAACTATTCAATTTGGGTGATGGTTCTACCTGGCCGGGCCATATTGCTCTCAAGGTGAACAAGCATTTTGTCCGGGAATTATTGTCCCAATCAAAAACCAAAACGATTCTTATCGCCGGCACTAATGGTAAAACCACAACGGCCAAGCTCATCCAAACCGCATTGACTGAAAATAACAAAACAGTTGTACAAAATCACTCAGGAGCAAACTTACTCAACGGCATCGCATCAACGCTTCTATTGCACACAAACATATTCGGTAAGCTCAATTATGACTATGCACTTTTTGAAATTGACGAAAACGCGCTCCCGATTTTTTTGAAAGAAACAACACCTGAATATTTTGTCGCGCTGAATTTATTCCGGGATCAACTGGACCGCTACGGCGAAGTAAATAGTATCATCGGTCATTGGAAAACTGCTTTGGAAAAACTTCCCAAAACGACAACAATGATTCTCAATGCCGATGACCCGCAAATTGCGTATCTTGCAAAAGGAACGTCGGCCACCGTAAAGTATTTCGGCCTCCAATCATCCCAATTCGGCAATAACAAACTCCAACATGCAGCCGACTCCGTGTATTGTCCAAACTGCGGTGAACGATTAATTTTCAATTCACTTGCTTTTTCACACCTTGGCGATTGGCACTGTCCGAAATGCGGCGTTAAGCGACCCGCAATTACCGATGCAAGATTTGCTGTATATCCGCTTCCCGGTTTATACAATAAATATAATGTTCTGGCAGCAATTGCATTACTCAAGCAAACCGGCCTGAGTGATGAAGAAATCAATTTTTCTTTTGCTGAATTTGAACCTGCATTCGGCAGACAGGAAATTATCACCTATAAAGATAAAAACGTCCAAATTTTTCTTTCCAAAAATCCGACAAGCTTTAATGAGTCGTATACTACTATCCGGGAACTCGGTGGGAAAACATTGTTACTCGTTCTGAATGACCGCATCCCCGACGGCCGCGATGTCTCGTGGATTTGGGATGTCGATCTGACAGAACTTAATGAATTTAAAAATATTCTCGTTGCCGGCGACAGAGTGTATGACATGGCACTCAGACTGAAATATGAATTGGGAATCAAGAATTATGAATCAAGGGTTACAACATGTGAAAATTTGAAAGAGGCAATCGATGAGAGTACAAAACTTGTGGAAGATAACGAAACACTCTTTATCCTCCCAACCTATTCTGCAATGCTTGAAGTACGAAAAATATTAACCGGCAAAAAAATATTATGAAACAAAAAACTACTTCACTAAACACTAATCACTACGCCCTGACAATCGGCTGGCTCTACCCTGATCTCATGAGTACGTATGGCGATCGCGGCAACATTACCGTACTGACGAAACGGTGCGAGTGGCGTGGAATAAAAGCTGAAATCGTAAACATCAATCAAATGACCAATGACAAGCAGCTCATGACCATCGACTTACTGTTCGGCGGCGGTGCCCAAGATCATGAACAGGAAATCGTTATGAAAGATTTGCACAAAAAAGGGAAAGTGATTAAAGAACTTATTGAAAAGAATATCCCTGCTCTGTTCGTTTGCGGCGCGCCACAGCTGATGGGAAAGTATTATGAACCGTCGGTTGGCAAACGCATTGATGGACTTGGCATCTTTGATATGTATACCAAACACCCCGGTCCTGATAAACCGAGACTAATCGGCAACGTCGTCGCAGAATGTCATCTCGAACAAAGTGAGAGATCTCCAAAAGATTTCTCGACTTCGCCTCGAAATGACAAACTAAAAATTGTCGGCTTTGAAAACCACGGCGGCAGAACCTATTTGGGAGAAAATACTCAACCATTTGCAAAAGTTATTAAAGGCTTTGGCAATAATGGTGAAGATGGCACCGAAGGTGTTGTCTATAAAAACGCGATCGGCTGCTATCTTCACGGACCTCTCCTACCGAAGAATCCGCAGATCGCCGATCATCTCATTAAAACCGCACTTGAAATAAAGTATAAAAAGAAGATTGTTTTAACTGACCTCGATGATATAATTGAAAAACAAGCACAGCAAGCGATCTTAACAAAACTTGAGATTAATGATTAACCATCAGAAACAACTCCATTTCGCCATCATTTCCTGCGGCGGCACCATCTCCATGGAACCTAATAAACAAGGCGTCTTAGAGCCAAAAAAAACAATTGATGAAATTATCACCGATATTAATGTTAATTCGTTGTCAGATAAAATAATAATCGACCCGGATAAACGAATTGAATTACTCAAGCTGGATAGCGCTGATCTAAATCCTAACCATTGGCAAAAAATCATCACAGCAATTGAGGAAGTACAGAATCGGTGTGACGGTATCTTGATCTTTCACGGTACGGATACGATGAGCTACTCTGCAACAGCAGTAGGACTCGCATTGTCCCAAAAAATAACAATTCCCGTGATATTTACCGGAGCACAGGCTCCCCTCAATGAATCAGGTAATGACGGAAAGACCAACATTGAACGTTCGCTTCTCGTTCTGGAACAAGCAGCGCGGGATGGTGCTGCAGAATGTATGATATTTTTTGGCGATAAAGCATATCGTGCGGTAAACAGCAGAAAAAGAAGTGAAGCCGATTTTAACGCATTTGAATCACCCAGTGTCAGTCCGCTCTACGTTACCGGAGGACTGGGAGTGCAAAAAATCTGGCCGCCCCGAAAAGCAAAAGATGTCGACAGTGCAAAAAAGAGAATCGGGATTCCGCTAAAAAATAAATTTGCACAAGGAGTTGTTGTTCTTTCCATTATTCCGGGACTGGAAGCAAGTATTCTCATGGCAGTCGCAAAAAATAAAACAACCAACGCGATCATTCTGAATTCGTTGGGTGCCGGAAATATCCCCGCTCTCCAAGGAGACTATAATCTCATTCCTTCAATTTTGGAAATCACACAAACGCTGAAAAAACCGGTTATCATTGCCTCTCCTTTTGTCGGAGGAAGTACCCATATGGAAATCTATCTCCCGGGTATTTTGGCAAAAGAAGCGGGAGCAATTAATGCGGGAAAGATGACAGCCGAGGCAACTCTGGTAAAGACACGATTGCTTTTGGCGCAGCCGGAACTATCCCACTCCCTGGATGCCCTCAAAAAATCATTAGCTATCGATTTTGCCGGCGAGACCGCAAATGTTGATAATTATTAGCGTGCGTCATATAATAGCTTCATGAAACTGAATGTTCACAAAATTGCAAAACTGGCAAATCTCCCTCTTACTGAGAAAGAAATCAAACAGTTTGAACCGCAACTGGAAGAAACGCTGAAATACATCGAACAGCTCGAAGAAGTTGACACAAAAAATATTACACCGACAAGTAATGTTACCGGTCTTGAAAATATTACCGCAGATGATATTGCCCGACCTTCACTCACCCAGAAAGAAGCACTGGCAAATGCCAAGGATACGCAAAACGGATCTTTTAAAGTGAAAGGAATTTTTGCAGGTGAGTAAAATAAATCTCGGATCATTAACAATCGCAAAAGCGAAAGAAGCGCTGAAGAAAAAAGAATTCTCTTCTGTCGAACTGACAAAAGCATATCTGGAAAGGATTGAAAAATTGGAACCAAAACTGAATGCATTTGTCACAATTACCCATGATGAGGCTTTAAAAAATGCAAAGACTGCCGATGAAAAAATAGCCAAAGGCGAAGATTTGCCGCTTCTGGGTATTCCTCTGGCAATCAAAGATAACTTTTCAACAAACGGGATAAAAACTACTGCATCAAGTAAAGTTTTGGATAATTACATCCCGCCATTTGATGCGACAGTTATTACCAAATTAAAAGAGGCAGGCATGGTCCTCCTCGGAAAGACCAACATGGACGCTTTTGCCCATGGCTCATCGACTGAAACCTCAGACTTCGGTCCGTCAAAAAATCCTTGGAATACAGCTCATTTACCCGGCGGTTCATCGGGCGGATCTGCGGTCACTGTCGCTGCCGACGAAGCACTTGCTGCTATCGGATCCGAAACGGCCGGATCAATCAGACAACCGGCAAATTGGTGCGGTGTTGTCGGATTCAAACCAACATACGGCAGGGTCAGCCGCTATGGCGTGGTAGCAATGGGCTCATCTCTTGATAGTCCGGGGCCGATCACCAAAACGGTTGAAGACAGTGCAATTATCCTGCAAGTCCTGGCAGGCAAAGATCCATCGGATGCGACAACGTCCCCACTTGCGGTACCGGATTATTTAAAAAACTTCAAAAATGATATTAAGGGACTTAAGATCGGTATTTCCGATGACTATTTTGAAGGTGTTGATCCGGAAGTAAAACGTCAGGTAGAAGACGGAATCAAAGTAATGGAAAAACTCGGAGCGAAAATAAAAAAAATAAAACTTTTTCATCCGAAATATGCAATTGCAGTCTACACAATTCTTCAGCGTGCCGAAGTTTCCTCAAACTTAGCCCGTCTTGACGGTATACGCTACGGCAATGACAGATCTGCGTTTGGTGATGAAGCAAAACGCCGTATCATGCTTGGCACATACACACTGTCTGCAGGGTACTATGATGAATACTTTAATAAAGCACTGAAAGTGCGAACGATTATTATCGACGATTTCAAAAAAGCATTTGCCGATGTTGATGTCATCATGGGGCCGACCAGCCCGACAACTGCACTGCCAATCGGTGCCACCGAAGGACAATCGATGTTCGGAGAAATAGCGGACATGCTGGTTGAGCCTTCATCTATTGCCGGACTCACCGGTATCAATATGCCCGTAGGTTTTTCAAAAGCAGGATTGCCGATCGGCATGCAGATTTTTGGCCCGCACTGGGGAGAAGAAATCGTGCTTCGCGCAGGATACAATTATGAACAGGCAAATCCGTTAATGGATAGAAAACCAAAACTATGAGCAAATACACTCCAATCATCGGCCTTGAAGTACACGTAGAACTGAAAACAAAATCAGGTATGTTTTGCCGCTGCTCAGGTGATTACTTCGGCAAAGCACCAAATACAAACACGTGTCCTGTCTGCCTCGGACTTCCCGGCGCGCTACCAGTCCCCAACAAACAAGCCATCGAATGGTGCATCAAAATCGCACTCGCTCTCAATTGTGAGATCAATGAATTCTCCAAATTTGATCGCAAAAATTATTTTTATCCCGACCTCGCAAAGGGTTATCAGATCAGCCAATACGATCTGCCTTTCGGTCATGACGGCGCGGTCGTACTTTCAAACGGCAAAAAAATTCGCATCCGCCGTGTCCATATGGAAGAAGACACGGGAAAGCTCACTCATGAGGGAGGATTAAGTTTTATAGACTTCAACCGTTCAGGAATTCCGCTTGTTGAGATTGTCACTGAGCCCGACTTTCATGACGCAAAAGACGTCTCCGAATACTTACAAAAACTCCGACAAATAGTCAGATATTTGGATGTTTCAAATGCAGATATGGAAAAGGGTGAAATGCGTCTTGAACCTAACATTTCTCTTTCACTCGATCCGAAAAAACTACCCGACTATAAAGTTGAAGTCAAAAACATCAATTCATTTAAATTTGTTGAGAAGACAATTGATTTTGAAATAAACCGTCAGGAAGAACTTCTTGAAAAAGGTGAACGGCCTGCACAGGAAACCCGCGGATGGGATAGCGACAAACAAAAAACCTTCTCCCAAAGAAGCAAAGAAGATGCGCAGGAGTATCGTTACTTCCCCGAACCGGACATCCCGCCGATTGTCACATCCAAAGAAACAATTGAAACATACAGAAAATCGCTGCCGGAACTTCCTGATGCAAAATTGAAACGATTTGAAAAAGAATATGCACTCCCCGCTTATGATGCTGAAATTTTGACTCGGGAAATTGCGATTGCCGATTACTTTGAGAAAGCTGTCAAAGCCGGAGAAAAAGAAAAAGTAACCGCCAAACAACTCGCCAATACGATAATAAATAAAAAAGTCGATCACACCTATCTGTCCACTACGGACCTGGTCAAGCAAATTACGGCGAACCAAACAGTTCAGGTAGACGACAAGGAGCTTGCTGCGATTATTGAAGAAGTACTCAAAGAAAATACTCAGGCAGTCACGGACTACAAAAACGGGAAAATAACTGTTATTATGTTTTTAGTCGGACAGGTCATGCGAAAAGTCGGCAAAAAAATCGACGCACAAATGGTGAAAGAAAAACTGGAAAGGAGTTTATCAGCTTAACCTATGCCCGGATCGGAAACTCGCAGACCAAGACAAGATGTAAGGTCTCCCGCAGAGTGGGAGAGGAGAATTACTGCTCACGAAGGACTTACAACACAAATATCTCAAACATTTTTGGATCGGATCACACCCCTCCCTCAACGAACAAAAGATAGACTTACAGGACTTCCCGTAGATAGTGATAAAAATAGACGACAAATTGTTAGAAGATTTTCTCAGGCAGTAAGAACCGGTGAGAACTTTGCAGTAGTCTATGCAGATCTTGATAATTTAAAAACAGCAAATTATATCGACCGCTTATTTGGCGATCAAATGATTCGAGTCGGCGCAGCCAATGTTTGCAATAGTCTCGCAGAACTCGACTTGGAAGGCGTTACTATGCATGTTGTTCGCCCCAGTAAAGCAGCCGATGAAACTATCGTATGGCTATTTGGCCTTACCGATGCACAAAAAGACGCGCTTAAAGCATCCGAAGAAAGATTAAATAAGCCAATAGGTAAATACACTGAAGGAACAACAACATTTGAAGCATCAAATTCAGCTACTGTTGTTTCCTCCGACGATGAACTTTTTGCAGAAAATCTTGCGTCCGCAAGAGAATTCTTATCGCACCCTTCACGAAGAGAGCACTTGCCCTGGAAACTTTATAATCAATTTACCGGTTTTGCTGATGACAAAACTAGTATCACAAAAGTACGTAAAGATATCACAAGAATCGAACTTGAAGAGACGGGTGCCAGACTTGAAGAATCACACAATGTCGACAGAGTGAGCATATTAAGACAAATCCTTAAAGATACTCTTGGCGGCTCAAGAGTAAGTAGACCGTTGCAGGGCGCTGCCTTACGAATGATTGAACAACTTACCCGGATGGAAGGCATGGGAGAGGCAGATATGAGACAATTTATCGGCGTAGATATGGATCTTGCAGATTGGACAAACACATACGTGACAAACCCACGAGGCGTGGGCGGTTTATTGGTAGATTATTTTGATTTTATTCTTCATCGTGAATACGAAGAAGAAGGATTTGCCACATAATAATTTTGCATCTCTCGACATTCTTACACACCCACACTATAATAGAACCATTCTATGGCAGACTTCGTTCATCTTCACAATCACTCCGAGTATTCACTGCTTGACGGATTACAAAAAACAAAAAATATGGTTGAGTATGCGCAAAGCCTCGGCATGAAAGCGCTTGCCATCACCGATCACGGCAACATGTACGGAACGATCAAGTTTTATCAGGCATGTCTTGCTGCGGGAATCAAGCCGATCATCGGCTGCGAAATATATGTCGCAAAAAGGTCACTCCACGACAAAGAAGCAGGCGTCGACAAAGAATACAATCATTTAATTCTTTTGGCAGAAAATGAAACAGGCTATAAGAATCTCATGAAAATCGTGACGGTTGCGAATCTTGAGGGATATTATTACAAACCGCGAACCGACCTGAAACTTCTCAAAGAATATCACGAAGGACTTATTTGTCTGAGTGCCTGTGTCAACGGCTATGTCTCCGAGCCTCTGATGAGAAATGAAGACAGTCTTGCCGAAGAACGGGCTATAAAATTGGCAGAAATTTTTGGTGAAAATAATTTTTATTTTGAACTCCAAAGACATCTCGATGTTCCGCCGCAAGAAGGAGTCAATAAAAAACTTCTGAAACTTTCTAAAAAACTCGGCATTCCGGTCGTCGCAACCAATGACAATCACTATACTCAAAAAGAAGATGCAGAGGCACAGGAGACGCTTCTTTGCATTCAAACGCAAACAACGCTTCTGGACAAGGACCGAAAGATGTCAATGATCGGGAGTCCTGATTTCTATATCAAGACAGCCGAAGAAATGGAAAAACTTTTTATCGATATTCCTGAAGCAGTCACAAACTCGGTCAAAATTGCCGACCGCTGCAACGTTGAAATTACGCTTGGAAATTGGCATATGCCTGTCTTTGCCGTGCCGGAAAGTATGACAACAGCTGAGTTTCTCAGACTGGAAGTTGAGAAAGGAATAAAAATTCGCTACAAAGAAATTACCCCAACCATTCAGGAACGTGTTGACTATGAACTGTCGGTAATTACAAAGAAAAAATATGAAACATACTTTCTTGTCGTTTCCGACTTTGTGAATTGGGCAAAAGACCACGGTATTATGGTCGGCCCCGGCCGAGGATCTGCGGCGGGATCGGTTGTCTCCTATGCATTAAGCATTACCGATGTTGATCCGTTCTTTTTTAATCTTCCTTTTGAGCGATTTTTAAATCCGCTTCGTCCGTCGGCTCCCGATATTGATCTTGATTTTGCAGACATCAGACGCGACGAGGTGATCGAATATGTGACAAAAAAATACGGTGACGACAAAGTTGCTCAAATTATTACCTTCGGAACCATGGAAGCCAGAGGATCAGTCCGTGATGTCGGTCGCGCTATGGGCATGCCGTATGCAGGACCTGACAGAATTTCTAAAATGATCCCTCCCGGTTGGCAGGGACACGCGATGACACTTGACGGCGCACTTGAACAAAGCAGTGAACTGAAAGCAGCCTATCAAGGAGAACCGGAAACGAAAAAACTCATCGATCTTGCCAAAAAACTTGAAGGCGTTGCCCGGCACGCTTCAGTCCATGCCGCAGGAGTCGTGATCGCAGACAAACCGCTTACCGAATATGTTCCGCTGCAAAGAGAAACCAACGGCGACAAAGTAGTGACACAATATGACATGTATACGGTCGGTGAAGACGGCGTCGGGCTGCTCAAGATGGATTTTCTTGGCTTGAGAAATCTGACCATCATTGAAGAAACAATCAAATTCATCAAACAAACCCAAGGAAAAGACATCGACTTGACCAAAGTTGATTTAAAAGATAAAAGAACGTATGACCTTTTGTCTCTCGGTGAGACAACCGGCATTTTCCAACTTGAATCGGCCGGAATGCGTCGATACATTAAAGAGTTGAAACCGACGACAATCTTTGACCTCCAGGCAATGGTTGCATTATATCGTCCGGGTCCGATGGGAATTATCCCCGAATTTATTAAAAGAAAACACAACCCGTCCCTTATCACCTATCCTGATCCCAGACTGAAAGATATTTTGAAACAATCTTATGGCATGATGGCCTATCAGGATGATGTCCTGCTGACTGTTATTGAGCTTGCCGGCTACTCATGGCTTGAAGTCGATAAATTCCGAAAAGCGATGGGAAAGAAAATCCCGGCTGAAATGAAAAAGCAAAAAGAATTATTTGTGAAAGGCTGTGTTGCCAATGGCATGACACAAAAACGAGCAGAAGAATTCTTTGAGCTCATTGCCCCATTTGCAGGCTATGGATTTAATAAGGCGCATGCCGCATGTTACGCAACAATTGCTTTCAGAACTGCCTATCTTAAGGCAAATTATTCCGTTGAATTTATGACAGCCCTGTTAACCGCCGAATCACGGGGTACAACCGGACCCATCAAAAATGAAAAAATCGCTCTTGCCGTTGCCGAATGTAAGCGTCTGAATATCACCATTCTCCCGCCAGACATCAATAAATCGGAAAGTGACTTTGCGGTGGAAGACAAAACCAAAGTACGCTTCGGCTTCTCTGCAGTAAAAAATGTCGGAACAGCTGTGATTGAAAATATTTTACAGGCACGAAAAAATAAACCGTTTACGAGTTTCAGCGACTTCTGCTCACGAGTCAGCCTCTCAACAGTCAATAAAAAAACAATTGAAAGTCTTATCAAATCCGGAGCAATGGATAAATTCGGAAATCGGGCATCGCTTTTGATTGCACTTCCCGAAGTTGTCAGCAAAATTAATCAGATCAAAAAACAAAACGCCGAAGGACAAGGATCGCTTTTTGATACGGATGACAAACAGGAAGAAACAGTCAGCGCCGATTTTGCCCTTTCCGACGTTGATGATTTTACCCTCGAAGAAAAATTAGGTTTTGAAAAAGAATTCCTGGGCATCTATCTGACATCGCATCCGCACATGGATAAACTCGCAACCATCAAATCAGAACTGTCACATGAGTTGGAAGTTTTAGAAGAGGAAGCAGCCGGCACACTCCTGACCGTCGGCGGCATCATCGAAAACGCCAAGAGAATTTTTACGAAGAAGTCCAATGCTGAAATGGCATTTCTTACGATAAGTAATGAACGCGGCATTACCATTGAGTGTGTCGTCTTTCCCAGAACATTCTTACAATATAAAGAGTTACTTGTTAAAGATACGGTTATTCTCGTTTACGGAAAACTGGATACCAAAAATGACAAACCGACAATTCTCGTCGAAAGAATCAGTACTCCTGCTTAATAACTCTTGACTTACCCTCAAAGAAAAATTAAAATAGAGGAGCCTGGTTTCCAGGTCTTTTTTAGTTATGGTTACGCTTTCAGCTGAAACAATATTTCACATCGGTTCATTTCCGGTCACCAATACACTTATCGATACACTTTTGATCGATGCGATCATTGTCGCTATGATTGTTGCGATCAACAAAAACCTCAAACTCATCCCCGGAATCTTCCAAAACCTCATTGAATCATTACTCGAAGTTATCTACGGCCTTACCGAATCTGTCGCTTCGGACCGCGCGAAGAAAATCTTTCCGTATTTTATGACATTCTTCTTTATTATTCTCATCTCTAACTGGAGCGAACTTGTGCCGGTCATTACGGCTTTTGGAGTTTGGGAACACACCTCAGAAGGAAAAATCTTTGTTCCGTTTATTCGCAGTCCCTCGACTGATCTTAATTTCACTCTTGCTCTTGCTCTCGTTTCTATCATTGCGACGCATTCGATGAGTATCCGTACACTTGGATTTAAAGAATACATCAGCAGATTTTTGTCATTTAATCCTTTCAACCTGTTCATCGGGCTGCTGGAATTGATTTCAGAATTTACCAAAATTATTTCGTTCTCTTTCCGTCTTTTCGGCAATATTTTTGTCGGCGGCGTTATGCTTGCATCATTATCGGCAGTTTCCGCTTTCCTTTTACCTCTTCCTTTGGTAGCATATGAGTTAGCAGTCGGTGTCATTCAAGCAGTTATTTTTGGTATGCTGACAATGGCATTTATGTCAATTCTCACAACACCGCATAACGCGGAACATTAAGGGAGGTGAATATTTTATGGAAATAACAGTAACAGGAGGTATTATCGCAGCAATCGGAGGTCTCGGACCGGGTATCGGTATCGGACTTATTGGAGCAAAGGCACTTGAAGCTTTGGGACGAAATCCGGAAGCATCAGGACGTATTATTCCAATCATGTTCGTCGCCATGGGTTTTGCAGAAGCTATCGCTATCTACTCACTCGTTTTCGCGTTCTTGAAATAAAATTCAAGGATGGGTGACGCGAGTTGGGGGTCCCCCGTCGAGCGCCCGCAGGGAACAAATGTGACTGAGGACGTCGGACGGGGGTGACGAGCGGCAGGACCCATCAAACAAAAAGCGGGAAGGACCCGCAAAGAAAGAAAATAAATTTATGGATGTTTTACATAATTTCGGTGTTGAGTGGCAATTATTGCTAGCTCAAGTCATTAACTTTTTAGTTATCTTTTATCTCTTAAAACGGTTTTTATACAAACCGCTGTTTAACCTACTCAAAAAAAGAGCAGATGCGATTAAAGAAGGCGTTAAGCAAGCAGAAGAAGGTAAAAAAGCTCTTGATGAAGCACTGGTAAAAGAAAAGAAACTCATTAAAGAAGCACAGGATACAGCAAGAAAGATTATCGCAGACGCACGTGAACACGGCACACAACTTGCCAAAGAAATTGAAGACCGTGCGAAGAAACAAACCGATCGCATGATCGAAGAAGCAAAAGTACAAATTGCACGCGAAGCAAAACTTGCAGAACAACAATTAAATAAACACGTAGCGGAAATTTCAATTGAGATGCTGAAGAAATCACTCGGCAGTGTCTTCGGAGAAAAAGAACAATCCGAAATAGTCTCAAAAGCAGTAAAGACATTGCAGAAGTCGAATTAACACATGATTAATAAGAAAAAATTACAAAATTTGGTCTCGGAAAGCTACAAAGACGGACAATTGGATTCGGAAACAGTAAATATGCTTGCCGATCACATGAACAGGCAGACATTAAAACAATATATCAGTTCATTAAAACAAACAGAAAAAAAGAAACAGGTGACAATAACGTCGCCGCGATCATTGAATGAAGCGGACAAAAAAGCATTACAGGATCTTTTTCCGAAGAAAAAGATTATGTACATTCTTGATCCTGAAATGATCAACGGTATCCAAATTACCGACAATGACAAGGAATTTGAGATTAACTTAAATCGAACATTTAATGATATAATAAATCATCTTAGTCGCTATGATTGATAACAAAACAATTATTGAAAATTTAGAAAAAAGATTGAGCTCATTTACAGCTGATCCGAAAACACAAAATGTCGGCCGTGTCGAGAAAAACGTCGACGGCATTATCAGTGCATCAGGACTGACCAAGGCATTCATGGGAGAAATCATCGACTTCCAAGACGGCAGTACCGGATTTATCCTCAATCTTGACGAAGACACCGCATCAATCATCCTTCTCTCAGGCGGAAGAAATGTAAAAGAAGGCGATACAGTCAAGACAACCGGCAAAAGTTTGACAATCAACGCTTCGGAAGATCTTCTCGGAAGAGTTATTGATCCTTTAGGTCACCCTATCGACGGAAAAGCAGCAATCAAAAAAGGACAAGAAATGCCGCTTGAAAAAATTGCAGCAGGTGTCGTTGAACGCGAAGGAGTTAATACGCCACTCAAAACAGGTATCAAAGCAATTGACGCGATGTTCCCTATCGGACGCGGACAACGAGAACTGATCATCGGAGATCGAGGACTTGGAAAAACAGCAGTCGCCATTGATGCGATTATTAACCAAAAAAACCAGGCAAAAGGACAAAAAAGAGTTGTTTGTGTCTATGTTGCGGTCGGACAACGACAAAGTTCTGTCGCACAGGTAGTTGATAAACTAAAACAGGAAGATGCATTTGATTACACCATTGTTGTCGCAGCAAGTGCCTCAGAACCGGCAGCGCTCCAATATCTTGCACCTTACGCAGGTTCAGCTGTTGCCGAATACTTCTTGGAAAAAGGCGAAGATGTGCTCATCGTCTATGATGATTTGACCAAACATGCCTGGGCATACCGACAGCTTTCATTGGTTCTCCGCCGTCCTGCAGGTCGTGAAGCGTATCCCGGAGATATTTTTTACCTGCACAGTCGTTTGCTTGAGAGATCAGTTCGTTTGAACAAGAAAAATGGTGACGGATCAATCACAGCACTTCCGATTATCGAAACTCAAGCCGGTGACATCTCGGCATATATCCCGACAAACATTATTTCTATCACTGATGGCCAAATCTTTTTGGTCGGAGACCTTTTCAATGCCGGTATCAGACCTGCCATCAATACAGGAACTTCGGTATCCCGTGTCGGTGGAGATGCACAAACCGGAGCAATGAAGTCCGTTGCAGGAAAAATGAAGCTGGAAATGTCACAATTCCGAGAATTGGCAGCATTTGCGCAGTTCGGAAGTGAACTTGACGCCTCAACACAATCACAGCTCGATCGGGGTATTCGTACCAATGAAATTTTGAAACAGTTGCAATACCAACCGCTTCCTGAAGAATATGAAGTACTGAGTATTGCAGCAGTGACCAACGGCATGCTTGATGAGATCCCGGTTGCAGAAGTCGGACGTTTCGAAAAGGAATTCCACGCATATGTAAAGAAACACGACAAAAAACTGCTTGATACATTCGCAAGCGGCGAAAAAGTAAAAGAAGATACCCTTAAAGATTTGAAAAAAGTTGCAGACGAATTTAAAAAGACATTTGTGTATGAACAAAAAGAAGAAAAGAAAACGAAAGTAACCGAAGCGAAAACCGAAACGAAAACCAGTGAAGAACCGTTAAAAAAGAAACGTTAAATGGCTAAACGACTTAAACGTTTTGACCATAGATCTTTTAATTAAAACTATTATGGCAACCATACAACAATTACAAAGAAGAATAAAAACAGCACAAAACGTCTCAAAGACGACCCGTGCCATGCAGATGATCGCAGCATCAAAGCTGAAAAAAGCACAAGATGCTGCACTTGCTTCACGCCCATACGTTGACAAGCTCTCTACCGTTACCCGCGGCATTACTACCCGTGTCGAATCGGCATCGCTCCCGGCATATATGACAGAATCAACTAAAACAGGCAAAACACTTCTGGTCGTTATCGCACCTGACAAAGGCCTCTGCGGCGGTCTCATTACCAATCTCGCAAAAGAAATTATCCATCGGGATAATAAAAATGACATCTGTGTTACCGTCGGTAAAAAAATTGAAAGTACCGTTGTTTATCTCGGCCGGGAACTCATTGCGTCCTTCCCTTTCGGCAACACGCTTCCTTCTTTTGAAGTTGTCTATCCGATCTCAAAAATGATTGACGACTATTTCTTGGGTGGAAAAGTCGATAAAGTTGAAATTATTTCAACCCATTTTGTCAATATTTTTACTCAAAAACCACAACTTACTAAGCTTTTACCTATCATTCCACAAGAACTCGACGGAGAGACAGAAAAAAAGTCCTCGGAAAATCATTTTGAACTTTTCGAACCGGATGTCGAGACCATTCTTCCGGCACTTCTCAGTCGATATATCGAAATGGTGATCTATCAGGAAATTTTGGAAAGTTACTTATCAGAACAAGCAGCCCGAATGCTCTCTATGCAAAATGCGACCAATAACGCAAAAGATATTATCGAAGACCTCCGTTTAGAGTATAATAAGTCACGTCAAGCAAAGATTACAAGCGAATTATTAGATATTACGGGAGGACTAAGCGCGTAACATAAAAGACGTTCTATGGCTTTAACGTTTAAACGTTTTGACCATAGATCATAAAATATTTTTACTAATATGGCAGACAAAACAAAAACAACAAATAATAAAAACACAGACGGTATCGTTATCCGAATTGCGGGCCCGGTTGTTGACGTCTACTTTGAAGGCGGTGTTCCGACAATCTATGAAGCATTAACGATTACATTGCCAAATAAAGAAGAATTAATACTTGAAGTACAGTTCGAGATCGGTGATCACGAAGTCAAAGCGCTCGCCTTCGGATCGACCGACGGTCTTTCCCGAGGAACAGTCGTTAAGAGAACATTTGATCCGATTAAAGTCCCGGTTGGCGACAAATCATTGGGAAGAATTTTTAATGTTCTCGGAAAAACCATCGACGGACAAAAATTTGACGACAAAGGCGTTCAGTATGAACCCATCCACAAATCTGCACCTAAATTTATCGATCAAGAAACACGACCGCAAATCCTTGAAACAGGTATTAAAGTCATCGATCTTATTACTCCATTCACCAAAGGTGGAAAAGTAGGCATTTTCGGAGGAGCCGGTGTTGGAAAAACCGTTATTAATCAGGAACTTATCCGAAATATCGCTATCGAACACAGCGGTCATTCGGTTTTTGCAGGAGTTGGAGAACGTACCCGTGAAGGAACCGCGCTATGGATGGAAATGAAAAATTCCGGAGTTTTGGATAAAACCGCAATGGTTTATGGACAAATGAACGAACCTCCGGCGAATCGTCTTCGTGTCGCTTTGACAGCATTAACTATGGCTGAATACTTCCGTGACGAAAAACGCGAAGATGTGCTTCTTTTTATCGACAACATTTTCCGTTTCGCACAAGCAGGCTCCGAAGTATCTGCGCTTCTTGGACGTATGCCCTCAGCCGTAGGTTACCAGCCGACACTTGCTAATGAAATCGGGCAGCTACAGGAAAGAATCACCTCAACAAAGAAGGGTTCTATAACTTCTGTTCAGGCAGTCTACGTTCCTGCCGATGATTACACCGATCCTGCACCAGCAACGACTTTTGCCCACATGGACGGATCTATCTCACTTGACCGTTCGATTGCAGAACAAGGTATTTACCCGGCCGTTGATCCGTTATCATCAACTTCAAGAATCCTTGACCCGAATGTCGTCGGTCAGGAGCATTATGACGTCGCCCGAGGCGTTCAAAAGGTCTTACAGCGCTACAAAGACCTCCAGGACATCATTGCTATCCTCGGTATGGACGAACTCTCAGATGAAGACAAACTGCTTGTTTCGCGCGCACGAAAAATTCAACGATTCCTGAGTCAGCCCTTCTTCGTTGCAGAAGTCTTTACCGGCGCACCGGGTAAATATGTCAAAGTTGAAGATACTGTCAAAGGATTTAAAGAAATCTTGGAAGGCAAACACGACAGTCTTCCAGAATCAGCCTTCTACATGGTAGGAAATATTGAAGAAGCCGTCGAAAAAGCGAAAAAAAATAAATAAAACAGGACCCGCATAATATGCAATTAGAAATAGTAACCCCGGAAAAAATTATCTACCAAGGCGAAGTCGATGAAATAGTCGTCAACACAGCCGAAGGCGAAATTGCAGTTCTCCCCATGCACGTTAATCTCTTCACCAAAGTACTTCCCGGTGAATTAACGATTAAAATCGGCGGCAAAGAACAATTTCTTGCAATAACCGGCGGATTCTTGGAGGTCAACAACAATAAAATTTCTCTTCTTGCGGATTTTGCCGTACGTGCTGAAGAAATTGAAGTCGAGAAAGCCATAGAAGCCCAAAAGAGAGCAGAAGAAATACTGAAGAAGAAAGAGGAAGGCTTAAGCGAAAAAGACTTCGCAACGGCACAAGGTGACCTGAGACGAGCCATCCTGGAACTTCATGTAGCAAAGAGACGCCACCACAACAATCCGCAAATTAAAAACTAATAATTACCCGGAACAAGGAACGTTTTATGGTTCTATGGCTTTAACGTTTAAACGTTTTGACCATAGAGCGTAAAACATTAACTAGGTTGCTAAATAACCCACAATTCACTAAAATAGGCTAACAAACCTGCCGATGTAGCTCAGTGGTAGAGCGGCGGTATCGTAAACCGCGGGTCGCCAGTTCAAGTCTGGCCATCGGCTCCAAAATTATGGCACGGTCACATTTAAAAAGACATTTAAAAGAACAAAGCCTTCGCAATATTCTTTTTGCGATCGGAGGAATGATTGTCCTTATTGCTCTGGTAGCAACATTCGGCATGGATTTTCTGATCAACTTCAGTCTTCTTGTCAGACGATCTGCAAATGATGCATCAAACACAAAAGCAGACCTTGCCTACATCGCTCCTCCTGTCATCAATCCCCTCTCAGAAGCCACAAAAAGCGCTACAATCGACATAAGCGGCTATGCGGGAGACAAACAAACCGTTCAACTCTATCTCAACGGAAAGATGAAGGATAAAACCGATGTGAACAAAGATAATCAATTTATTTTTTCAAATGTCACTCTTGAAAAAGGAACGAATGAAATAAAATTTAAAGCTGTTACTGAAAATAAAAAAGAAAGTGATTACTCGCCTATTACAAAAATTACTTATATCGATAAACCCCCATCTTTGGATATAACTTCACCTCAAGACGGTCAAGGCGTCTCAAAAGACACTAGTCCATGGAAAGTTACCGGTAAAACAGAAGCAAACGCCCAGGTTACCGTAAATGGTTTTTGGGCAATATCCAAAGGTGACGGATCATTTTATTATATGCTGACGCTGCAGGACGGAGACAATGATATTAAAGTGGTTGCAACAGACGATGCGGGAAATCAGACGACAAAAGAAATTCACATCCACACAAACTAAACATCCTCCGCTATTGCGACAATTACCCACATCCACAACAACAACGGCACATAAAACAAACTATTAATAAAGAGTGCACTGGTAAACAAAGCAAACGCGGATGAAATAACAACAACTGATCCTATCGCAAAGTTTTTTTTGTGAACGGCAAAAGATTTCTTTATGATACTCGTCCAGAGCCAAACATAAGCTGCAAAACCGATTATCCCTGTTGTTGCAAGGACAAAAAGAAAACTATTATCCACACCCGCATCTGCGTGAGACGGAGCATTTACCCAATCATGATCCAAGCCGTATAAGTTTTTGGTATATCGATAGCTGTTAAATCCGACTCCTAAAATAGGTCGGTCGTGAATGACCCGCAGTGCAACTTCATAATTTCCTATTCTTGCTTCAGACGAACGAATACGAAATAAATTCATATTTTCATCATAAAATTTCGGTGAAGCCAAAATGCCGAATAAAAGAATTGCACCGAAGACAAGGAGTGCTAATTTCTTTTTCTTAATTAATGTTAAAAAGACAATCGACCCCACAATAAGCATCAGAATTGCCGATCGTGAGAACGTTAAGAATAATGCAATAAGGGTAAACAATAAAACAATTCCGAGCAGCATCGCATTTCTTTTTTGTTTTCTGGCAAGCAACTGCTGTATCCCGCCTGCAAGAAAAATACCATATAATCCGTAAAACGCACCCGTAAAATTCGGATCAAAAAACGTTGAAAAAATCCGATGCATGTGCGCGTCCCATCCAAGATAGTAAAGATTTCCGAGACTGTTATAAAAAAAGTATTGGATATATCCGAAGATAAGAATAACGAGTCCGTCAAAAAATAACATTATTGCAATTTTTCTTTTAAAATTTTTGTCGAATTGTAAAATGACAAAAACTAATGCCACATAAGAAACCCAGCGAAATAAATAAAGGATGCTTGCCAAAAATTGATTTGCATGGAGCCACGTCGTATTAATAAATAAAGATACCAGGCCGACGAGAGGAAACAGGAGAAAAGGCCAAAAGCTATATGTATTATTTTTCCTTCGAACAAATAGCCAACAAATAACGCAAAGCAAAACGAGACCGTCTAAAGGCTTAATAACGATATTGTTTCCTATATCAAAACGAAATAACTCTCCAAAGGGGAATAGGATGAGGACAAGAATAAAAAGAAATTTTAATAGAGACATTTTTGATGACAAGTACCTTCGAGAGGTTGATACAATTTTACCATTGTTTTGTCATTTTGGTAGACGAGTTTCCAATGGGTAAATGTTGCGGGAATTTCCCCTCTTTGTATTGCAATATAATTAAATTTGTATCCTTTTTTAACCCACGACGAATCAATAAAAGGAAAATCGACATAATATAAATTATGAAATCCATAGAGCAAAACGATATCGCTTGATTTTATCGTCCGGTGAAAATAACCATCAATATCATAAAAATCACCATAAGCAAAATTAAGATGATCGGCAAGAAAGTGTGCCTTGGTCTCTTTTCCTGCAATAACAGGCAAGTATTTTGCATTGGCACCTGTCCGATATACAATCGAAATTGCAGAGATTATAACGATGACTATGAGTAAAAAATTTCCTGCAAAACGATTATTTTTTTTCGCTGCCGTGATAATCTCATTACTTATCGCCGCAACGACAAGTGATAATGCCGGCAGATAAGCAAGTATAAATCTTCCTCCTCCTGTTCTGGGAGTAAAATACCATAAAATAATTGCCAAAAAAGAAAAGAATGAAATCATTTTTATTTCTTTTTTAAATCTTGAGAAGAAAATAATTACGAAAGGCAAAACCATTATGTATATCGGTGAAAGAGGATCCGGTGAGTTAACAAACAATTGCCATGTATCTTTAAAAAATCCGGTGATATGCAATGCTTCCGGTGCAACTGAATAGGTAGTCGTAAAAAACGGGTATATGGGATTTCCGGTATGAATAAATGAGAAAATAAACCAAGGCAAAGGAATCGCCAAAGCAATAATCCAATAAATGAATAAGCTAATAAACAAATCACGGGAGTTCTTTTTGTTTGTTATAAAAAAATAAATAATCAAAAAAGAATAGATAAGCAGACTCCCAATTGCCAATAATTTTGTTGTAATTGCTAACCCAACCATAGTTGCCGAGAGCATTAACCACTTTCGTCCCCCTTGGTCTTCCGTAGCTTTTTGCGTGGGAGACCACCAATTCACAAACGCCCATAAAGCCATGATTTCAAAAAATGCTCTGATCAAATCGATATATGCGCTGGCAGATTCCCATGCGACGACCAGGTTAGAATAAAAAACAACAATACCGATGAGCGAGATAAGCGGTGTAAAAAACTTTCTTTGTAATTTATAGAGAGCGAGGCATGTCAAAAGACCGAATAAAAAATGGATAAATTTCACTGTTACTTCATTACCGAAACTTAGTCCTGCAATGTAAAACATCTCAGCCAATTTCGGCATCGCACTGTAATACAATAATCCCCCGGGGATGAAAAAAATTCTCTGCTGCTCCAAATATAATTTCGGTAACGTCAAATGATACCAAAGCGCATCAAATCCTAATTCCGGACCCAAAACGCCGATACCGTTACTAAGTATTTGCAAGATAAATAACGCAAGAAAAATAATTATCAATTTATTGCTGACTCTTTCAACCTTTCCTTTCTTTTTAAGGTAGCCGAAAAATTTTGCACATTCCTTCCTCTTCCAAAATAAAATCAAACCCCAAAAACCGACCGTGAACCAAATAACAAAAGTTTGATACAATAATCCAAGTATTCCTAATAGAAAAAGAGAATACGAATACAAACCGAGTAAACATGCCAAGACAAACATATCTCTATTCTACTTCAAGAATAATTTTTATCAATACGGGATACTTCCGCGCAGAAACACTATGAAATTATTTAAAAAAATTGATCACTATAAAAAATTTGAAATAATTTTAGTGATTATTGCATTATTTTATTATTTATTTTTTATCAACAAAGGAATTGTCTTATTTGATGAAGGTTATTTTGTCCACTCTGCCGACCGAATTCTTAACGGTGAACTGCCTTACAAAGATTTTTCACTCCAATATGGTCCGACGTATTTTTATTTACTTGCGTTATTTTTCAAACTGTTCGGAGCAACAATTATTGTTGAGCGGTGGTTTGCTGTCCTTATTTGTCTGGGAATTCTCGGTACTATTTTTCTGATAATCAACAAACTTCAAGTGAAATCATATCTTCTTATCTCGCTTTCATTTTTATGTATCGTTGCATACGGATATCCGTTAATAAATATTCCGAACATTATGTGGACAAATGTCCTTACTGCGTTGGTAGCCCTCCTTGTCTATCTGAACTGGCTTACGACACAGGAGAGAAAGGCGGACAAACACATATTTATGCTGGGAATCTTACTTGCTTTATCACTTTCATTAAAACAAAATATCGGAATTACATGCGTCGTCTTCTTTAATTTCCTGCTACTATTTTCAAAAAAACAATCCGTACTGCAAGCATCTCGAAATCTTGCAATTCTCAATATAACAATGGTCATCGTAACGTTCGGGTGGATATATTATTTTTTCCTCAGGGATAATATTTCCGGTTTAATAACGACGGTTGAATTCAGTAAAAAATTTGTCTCCTCTACCGCTTTCTCAATTCCGCCTCTGTCACTCGCTCTTCAACCGCTGGGAATATTTAAACTTCTCCCCTATTACACGCCGATATTTTTTGCCCTCTTTCTCTTGTATCATGCATTTCAACGAAAGAAAGAGTGGGGAAAATTTGCATTTGCTTTATTGGCAACTGTAGGATTTATTGTTACTATATTTCCTCAAAGCGATTTACTCCATGTCTATCCGTTTCTCGGCGTGACACTCGTTTCTCTCCTTATCTTTAGCCGCAAAAGTAACATGAACTTTTTTGTCATATGTTTAATATGTATTCAGATCATCACCGGTTTTTATCTGACATTTTTTACCAGAAGCAATCGATATGAATCACCCTATTTGCAAATGAATTCTCCTCTCTCGCTTCCGAAAACATCCGGAATTATGATGGAAAAAGAACAAGCAGAAAATCTTATAGAACTGTCACATTTTATGAACGCCCACACAAAACCCAATGATTATATTCTTGTTTACCCCTATGCTCCGTTACTCTATTTTATTTTGGAGAGAAAAAATCCGACAAAAGATCCGATCTACTATTTGAGAACATGGCATTTTTATGATGATGAAGTTGCGTTGGATGATATGAGAAAAAAACATGTTACTTTTATTGTTGTGACATTAACCTATCAATATAATACGCAATTATCACACTTTATTGAAAAACAAAAAAAGGTTTTTACTTCCCATTCTTCCACATACTCTGTGTATGAAGTTACTTCGCATTACTTAAAAAAGTAAACATAATCATTGCCGAATTTTTTAACGAATTGCATATGATTATTTTCTGACAAACGCTTAATAACCTCATTTCCGCTTGGAAAACGTCTATCATTTATTAAGTACCGATCGTCATGGATAATGTCATATTCATTCTTGTGAACAATAATATATTGCAAGCCCAACGTATCCAATTTTTCTAATGCATTTGGTGACGGAAATGATGCATCAAGTTCATATACCATTTCGATCCACGGCGGCGGAGTAAAACCTCCTCCTCCATTAACAGTTCTTCTGAAATGAATTGTTGAATAATACATTCTCCAAAATTCATTATCGCTATAAGGAGCCATATTCCAACTATAAATTGGCATTTCTATAATCTTTGTGTTCTCAGGTGTCGTTGCCAACCAAGAATAAACCTTTGGAAAATCCTTTACAGAAATAATTTTTTGCAGATGCATCGGAAAATTACCTTCGGCAAAACAACCAACAATTAAAATGCAATAAATAATTATTTTTGTTTTCGTTGAATATTTTTTTAAAATTTTTACCAAAACGAGCGCACAAAGCACAGCAAGCAAGAGAATAAATAACATTTCCCACCTGGCAGCATTACGAAAACCTTGAAAACCGGGAACAATGTAGTAAAAAAGAGCGTAAGGTAAAGGAATCGGAAAGGGATTATGAATCGTATATCTCCCCAAATGCAGAACCGGACCCAACGACAGAACCAGACCGGTCAATGAGATTGCTAGAAAAGAATTATTGACTAAGTCTTTCTTTTTAAAATTTTTGATAAGCATAACGAGCGTCAAAATCGCCAAGAGACTAAAAATGAGTCCGAGATACCCGGGTTTAAATTCACCATTTTGAGATGCTTTATTAAATGGCAATGAATTAATTGGCTGGTACAAACGATTAATATTCCACGTATACAGTAAGTCTTCCGGCTGGAGAGCCAAGTGTACAGCATCCTTTATATCCCGCGTATAATGAAACTCTTTTGACACTTGGTAATAAGGATAAGCAATTGGCAGAATAAGGATAAATGCAAAAATAAAAAAACTGATATATTTTTTTCCTATCAAATTTTTAAGTTGTTTCCTTTGATAAGACAAATAAAAGATAAAAATAATTGCATACGAAAAAAGGATAAAATATCCGGCTAAAAAATTATTATATGTCTGGAGAACGAAAAATAACAAACTAGCCAATAAATATTTTCCCCGCTTCTCTTTGAGAAATCTCAAAAAAAACATTATTGCGAGAGGTACGTACCAAACTGCAATCATCTGTAAGTGCACGTAAAAACTCAAAACCGCCGGAGAAAATATAATAAGTGACCCTGCAAGGAGTGATGCAAAAAAATCTTTTGTGAGATAAAAACAAAGCATATAGACAGAAAAACCTAAGAGAGCCAATGAAGAGATCAACGTAAAATTAACAACGACAATCGGTTCTTTTATAATGTAATAAGGAATTATCGACAGTAAACTTGTGACCAAGTTCGGATCAGAATCAGATAATCCGATCTGATATGGATAAAAAATATTCGTCTGAAATAATGATGCATAGCTACCTGAAGTGACTGCATGGATAACCCAGTTATAGATCCATGCATAATTTAATTCATCTCCATATCCTGTTACAAAATCCCCCATATGAAAAATGAGCGGGTGCGTTATGTATATTGCTGTTGAGAGAAAAAGAATAAATGCGATAAAATGCTTAATAAATTTCATGTGCAAAAAAAGAGACAAATACCGTTTTTTGAAAAAAGGTAGGATAGATAAAGGAACATGATAAAAAACACCCAAGCTGCGAAAAAAAGAAAAGTGGCTCTATTCATTTTTTTTATTCTTTTGCCACATAAACCAAAGCTTGCCTCGTACTAAAAATGAATGCAGAGACATCATCAGCGCAAATACCAAACCCGGCAACCCATCAAGAAATCCGGCTTTTATTATATAATTCACAAAAAATTTTGCTTTCGGATAAAGTATGATCGACCACCAGTACGATTTGACCTTTTTTTTATACAACTCACGAGCTCGTAAATCACTATAATAATTAATCTCTGATAAAAATTCCTTAATCGTTTGATGAGGAAAATGCATCAAAGGATTTTTTAAAGTCAACGTTTTCCCTTTAATTTGCCATTGTTCATGCACCTTTCCTTTCCATATACCGGCATCTTTTCGGGCTAAACGAAGTAATGTTATCTTGCCTGTTTCACCGTAATTAAGTTCTTTTTTCCAAATGACATCTTTTCTTTTGAGGAAAAATCCTGAATAAATACCGACCGGATCGTTGGTAATTGCCATTATTTCATACCAAAGCGCAGGTGTTATTCTTTCGTCCGCATCAACAAAAAGTACCCAATCACCTTTTGCTTTTTCCAAACCAAAATTTCTTTGCGCGGAAAAATCATGCTGCAATTGACGGGTAATAACTTTTGCTCCTGCTTTTTTTGCGAAATCGGCTGTTTTATCTGTGGAATTATCATCTATAACAAGTATCTCATCACACCACGAGACACTTTTTAAACATTCCTTTATATTGTTTTCCTCGTTTTTTGTAAGAATAATTGCACTTATCATAAGACAACTTGTTTTGTAACTAGTATTTTTTCCATTTTTTCCTCAATCACAAAATTGATCGGCTGTTTCTTTTTTGACGGTCCGTGTCCGAGCCACCATGTCAAATATTCATAGCTCGTTGTAAAACTCGCAAACTGACCGACATGGCCCTTACCTAGTAAATTATACTCTTTTTTTCCTGCCGTTTTTACGATGTATCTTGCAGCTTCCATTTTTTCTGAGAAAGTTGTGTCTGATGAAACTTTCTGGATGACAGAGAAATAATTAAAGGCTACAACGCAAATCAAACCCAAAAACCCTGCTAATTGCATGTATTTCGCTTTACTTCTTACGACACCATCAAATAAGACAGCAATCAGCAGAATTACTCCGGGAAAAACCATCGGAAGATATGCTCCTGACGGAGTTCTTTCAACAAGCAAACCGATAAGTAAAGCGAGGTTCACGGCACCAAGAAGGATATATGCCTTTTTCTTGGTTCGGTTGACGATGAGAAAGATTACGCCTGCGGCGAAAATAAATAATGCAACAAATTCATTATACCCAAAAATAATTAATTGATAACTTTCTCCCACAAAACGAAAGATGTCGCCAAAAGAAACAGACCCTACCGGATTAATTCGTGAAAAACCAAATGCAACCGCTGCTTGATAGATAATCCAAACAAGAAATTTAACCGTTTGAGAAAATTCATGATGCATGTCATAAAGAATCATCGGCAGCATAACAACAAGCCAACCGAAAACCGATAAGAGTATGATTTTCATCTTAAAAATTCCCCTTGCCCATGATTCTTTTCGCAAAAAACCAAAAAGCCATATACCCAGAACTATCAAGCTAAAAAGAAATGTTGCAAGCTCAAAGTTATAGAGAACAGCAAGAAACATAATAAGCGGAGGCAAATAATATCTATTACCCTGAATCCATTTATGCAAACAATATAGAGCGCAAATAATAAAAAACGGTATCGGAACGGTATGATATGGCATTCTGTCTGAAAAAATAACATAAGGCGATGATGCAAATAAAAGAGCTGCAAGTAATCCGATATTCTTTGAAAACATTGTCGACCCTAAAAAATATATTCCCAAAGTAGCCAAGAGACCAATTGCGACACTCAAATATGCCCCGCTTACGGGATTAAAATGAGCAAGCCACAATACCGGTGCCAACAGATACGTCCAGAAAGCCCCCTGGTGAAGCCACGGATGACTGGAAACAATTCCGACAAGAGGAATCTCCCTTTTCAACACTATATCCCGCGCAGAAATATAAAACCATCCCTGATCACCGATAAATTGCATTGATTGTTCAATGTAGTACAACCGAATGACAAGAGCAGCAAAAAGAATTGCAAGAAGAGATAATGCATACTTATTTGTTCTTAAAATAATTTCCGAACCCCAAGCCGAGAGGAAGCCAAAATGTTTTCTGAGATAATAATATCTGCTCTGTCTAAATATTTTCGGTACATCTTTTTTCAGCTTTCCCGTACTTCTTCCGAGAGCATGAAATACTTTTGCACTTGGAATGATAACAATTTTCCATCCGAGCTCTCTTGCTCTTTTACATAAATCGTGTTCTTCAAAATATAAAAAGAAGTGCTCATCAAATCCCTGCAATTTTTTATATAACTTCTGACGAATCATAAAAGCTGTACCGGGAATAGAATCAACTTCTTTAATGATTTTCTTATCCCATTCATCAAGGTACCAATATCTTCTGACGATTGGATTTTTCGGAAAATACTTATTGATAAATGAAAAACTAAAAATAGCCCGAAGCGGAGTCAATTCCCGTGCGCCCTGCAACGAAACAATTTTCTTGCGATCATCATAAAGCAACGGAGCAACAATTCCGATATCGCTATGTCTTTCTAAATAACTCACGAGCAGATCAATGCATTGAGGAAAGAGTGTTGTGTCCGGATTTAAAAAGAAAAGAAATTCACCCTTGGCATAATTTGCTCCGACATTATTTCCCTGACCAAAACCTTTATTTTCGTTCGGAATATATAAAATATGAGGGAAATGTTTTTTTAAATCAGTCTGAATTGTCTTCTTTTCGTCGTTGTCCACAACGATAATTTCATATGTTGCTTTTGGTTTTGAAGCAAGTATTGATTGAATTGCGGCAAAAAGTTCTTTCTTTACATGATAATGAACGATGATAATTGAAACCATGGATCAGTATTGTATCAGATATAAATTATATTTTTTAAGATCGGCCGGATACGTTGCCAACAACTTCACTTTATTTTTATCGCAATGTGTTAGGGCAAGAATCTTGCAAAACCAATTAATATCTCCACCTTGTATAAAAAGCTTTGTGACTCCTCGTTTTTTTAATAAATCAAATGATCTCGATTTGTTATCGAAAATATATCCGATATCAATATACTTAAAATTTGCGTAATAATAACTGCCAACTCCGTAAGTAGCGACAAGGTCTTTATCGGTAATTTGATTTCCGAATAAATGATCGAAATCATAATAACTGACAAAGTCTCTAAAAAGTACCCGTGTCAAATATGCATTTTTATCAGCCCACCCAAAACCGTATGGAAGTATAAATAGTGTATTCAAGAAATAATAAAAAAAGAGTATGCAATAGAGAATAACTAAAAAACTTTGGGCAAATAAATTTTTAGATACAGCAACAATTCCTGCTGAGATAATAACCACGGATACTGTATACCAGGCAATAAGATACCTCCCCAAGCTTAATTTAACAATAAGTTGCTCACCCATAAGCAATAGAAAAAATATTGCAAAAGAAAAACGTTTTACTAATTTATATGCTTCTTTAAAATTAAGAAGAAAAAATAGAATTCCGACAAAAAATAACGGGCTGTAAACAATCATGTTTTGTAAAGCAAACATACCGAAATTTAGTCCGAAATATGATGGTGAAGATAAAACAGGATGGCTTATCTCAAGATATTCTAATTTTGTAAATATCGGATAGAGAGGATTGCCGGTAATAACAAATGCCCGTATAAACCAAAGAAGAGGTGCTGCGATTGTGGACAAGACAAATAAAGCACTTTTCATAAACAGTCTTGGCAATTTTGATCTACGATTTAAAATAACGAAATAAATGAGTAATGTCGGCAGATAAATGAGTGTCCACATTTTCACAGATAAAGCCGCTCCGAAGACTATCCCTGATAAAACAATGGTCTTTTTAGACATATTCTTTTGGAGGAGAATTGCCGATAAAAGAATTGGAAAAACCATAAAAAAGTCGACATATTGAGAGGGTGAATAGCGAATCACAAGAGGCGCAGTGACAAAAAGAAGAGGAGCAAACTTGGTGAAGGAGGATTTATTTACTCTCTGAATCGAAAAAAGTAAACAAATTATTGCCAGATAAAATCCAAAGTGAATAAATCTTGCTGCCTCTTTATCATGCAAAAAAACCGGAATCACATAAATCATCTCTGCAAGCTGCGGATACGGGATGACATGCAGCCGGTCACGGTTTTCATAAATAGTTGTATGAGATGTGAGATAGAGAGTCGGAAGATCGGTATGATATCCGTCTTCTGCAATCTCAGGGGTCATAAGACGTAAGAAGGCAATAATGATAAATAGGAATACTCCCCAAACATAAAAATTCTTTCCGAAGCGGATCAATTTTATAAAATTTTGATAGGTAATTTCACGAAATTTTTTCAATGAAAACGGATAAAAAGCAAATAAAAGAACGGCTAGTAAATAGACTGCAAGTACCCAACTATAAAGTAATGAAAAAATTCCTAAAATACCAATTCCCGTACCGACAGTTATAAATCCTAAGGCAATATTGATAAAATGGGTAAATTCTTTATTTTCATTAAAAAATAATCTTCTCAACTTGTCCCCCAGAAGATAAAAAATGATAAAAACGCTACCGGCGATAACGACGTGAAGTAAAAATTGCAAAATACTGAATGGGTTTATTGAAAAACCGATAAAATCATTTCTGAGGAAAAAATAATTGTTACTTATATTTGAGAAAATTCCCATAGACCGAAACGCTAGTTTATATTGATATTATAACAACTTTTACTATATAATACAGAGAATCAAAAAAGTTCATCATGAAAAAAACAACCAATTCCCTCAAGCAATGCCGTTCCTGCAAATCAAAAAAAATCACAAATGTTATCTCTTTAGGCAATCTCTTTCTTTCAGACTTTGTCAGTGATGACACGAAGCCGCCTCAATTCCCTCTCGCGCTCGTCATGTGTAAAAGTTGTACTTTATTGCAGTTAAAACACACTACGCCACCATCACTACTGTACACTGAGAATTACGGTTATCGGTCAGGCATTAATCAAACAATGCATAAAGAATTAAAAGAAATAGCTGAAAAAAATATTGAAAAACTTGACTCTCAAAAAAAGAAATTGCTTGTTGTCGATATCGGAGCAAACGACGGAACACTTTTAAGCAACTATCCTGACTCTTTCAAACGCGTCGGCGTAGAACCTATCAAAAAACTGGCGAAAGAATGCAAAAAAAATGCTGATGTTGTTATCAATGATTTTTTTAATATCACGTCGTATAAAAAAGCATTAGGTGAAAAAAAAGCAGATATCATTTCTGCAATTTCCTGTTTTTATGACATGGAAGATCCGAATAAATTTGTCGCCGATGTCAAAAAAGCACTTGATGAAAATGGTATATTTGTTGTTCAACAGAATTATCTTGTCAAAATGCTCACGCAAAACGCCTTTGACAATATCGTCCATGAACATCTTGAATATTACTCATTGATTGCGATGCAGAATTTACTGAAAAAACACGGCCTTGAAATTTTTGATCTTGAACTTCGAGAATTGAACGGCGGCAGTTTTCGTACCTACATAAATATTGCCGGAAAAAGACGGATTTCAAACTCTGTCTATGAACAAATGGAATTAGAAAATCTCATTGGGTTAAAAAGAAAAAAAATATATACAGATTTTGCCAAAAGAATACGAAAAAATAAAAAAGCCATTTATACCTTTGTTAAATCAAAAGTTTCCGCAGGAAAAAAAGTATATCTCTATGGTGCCTCAACCAGAGGGAATACACTCCTTCAATATTTTAATCTTGACAACAAGCTTATCGAAAAAGCAGTGGAGAGAAATCCTGAAAAATGGGGAACAAAAATTGCGTCAGTCGGTATCCCTATTATTTCAGAAGAACAGGCAAGAAAAGAAAAACCTGACTATATGCTTGTGCTTCCATGGTTCTTTAAAGATGAATTCTTAAAACGGGAAAAGCAGTATCTTGAATCAGGTGGTCACTTTATTTTTCCGTTACCCGTGCTTGAAGTGATATAGCTGTCTCAAGATGGTCAATTGACTTTTTCCAAGTCCAGAAATTTTGTACATGCTTCCTGGCATTTTTCCCCATTTCATTTCGCGCATTTTCATGCGAAAGTAAATATGTTATCTTTTCTGCTAAAATTTTTGGATTTTTCGTTATTAAAAAACCTGTTTTTTTATCGACGAGTGTCTCCTGGTATCCTCCTTCGTCAACTGCGATAACCGGAACGCCGCACGCCATTGCTTCCAACGGAATTAATCCGAAAGGCTCACGTTTTCCAAGCGCGAGTACAATTTTTGATTTCCTATAAAGATCTCTCATCTGGTGAACGGAAAGCCATTCGTCTTCAAAAAAAACAGATTTTATTTTGACTTGTTTTGGGATAAATCTCAGAGAGTCTTCAAGTAACGAATATCCGTCTATCGGTTCGTGTGAGCCGATATACATGACATCAAATTCTTTTCGTGCTTCAATAGGACTAAAAAATGTTGTGTCTACAGCTAAATAAGTCAGATTACTTTCTTTTCCATATGTTTTTTTAAATATTTTTTGCGTAAATTTTGAATTTGCCAAAAAGAAATCAGCACCATCCAAATTTTTTTTATCAATCATTTTTCGGACAGCAGTAATTATTTTTTCATATGTTGTTCGTAGCGGATCGAGTTTTCTTTTTTTATAAATTGCAGTTTCATAAAGAGCACGATCATGGGGATCATGAAGATAAAAAACTTTTCGGACATTCGGGAATCTTAAAAGAAATGGTGATTCAATAAATTTAGAAGCATTCACAAAAAGTAAATCATACGACCTGCCTCGAATTATTTCAGAAATTTTTTTATTCAGTAGAAATAATTTATATAACTCAACCGTGTCTTTGTAGAGTTTTATTTTCCAATTATTACCCTTCCAAAACTTCGCAACAAATTTAAAAAAATATACCTGTGAGTAATATTTATTCTCATGTAAATTCTTTTTTTCATCGACGTAATAGAGATCAATCTGATGTTTTTTCCCAAGCCTCTTTGCAATTTCATTTACTGCAATTCTTGCGCCCCCGGGCGGTAATTCATGAAATACTGCTATTTTCATCTTAAAACATTGAAATTATACCATGAGTCATAAATATTCGCTGACAAAGTTCAAACAATATGATATAACATTGTAATTATGGATAATGAAATTTTGATTGTTATTCCGACGTATAATGCGCGTGAAGGAATAATAAAAAATCTCTTAAAAATTCTCACAGTTGTCCCCAACGCTCATATAACAATAGTCGATGACAATTCCCCAGATAAAACAGCGTCGCTTATTACCTCTTATTTTAAACGGGATAAACGGATTGAAATACTGATGAGAAAAAAGAAAGGTGGAAGAGGTTCTGCGGTTATAAAAGGCTTTCAAAAAGGTTTACAAAATAAAAAATTTAACTATTTTATCGAGATGGACGCGGATCTCTGTCACAATCCGAAATATATAAAAACATTGGTTGAGAAATGCAAAAAAGCGGATGTTGTTATTGCATCTCGATACTTGCCGAAATCCAGAATTTACGGATGGAATGTAAAAAGAAAACTGATGAGTTTTGCAATAAACCTCTTTGCAAAATTAATCTTACATATACCGATCAGTGATTATACAGACGGTTTTCGATGTTACTCAAGAAAAGCTGTTGCTTTTATTTGCTCTTATGATATAAAATCACGTGGATATATCGTCCTTTCAGAAATTGCGTTTATTTGCTATAAAAAAGGTTTAACATTTGCAGAAATTCCTATTGATTTTCATTTCAAAGAAATTACAAAGTCCAACCTGAATCTGCGCGAAGTTAAAGAGGCACTTACAACAATACTGCGATTACGTTTTAAAAAATGAATAAAAAAATTAATAAATCAAAAAAATTATCTGACAACAAACGCATTGAAAAATATTTTCGAAATTATTTAGCGATCGGACCGCTCGGTCTTGCACTATGGAGATCCGTTGAAGCGAAGCATTTAGGAAGAGTCACTTTAAAACATCCAATCCTCGATCTGGGATGCGGATTTGGCGAATTTGCCGTCGCGTATGCGGATGAACCGATTGACATGGGGGTAGATATAAACAGCAGAGATCTCTATGAGGCAGCCAAAACAAAAAAATATAAAAATCTTACTCTTGCCGACGCACGCGACCTTCCCTTCTCCGATAATAGTTATGCGTCAATTTTTTCTATCAGTACGCTTGAACATATAACCAACTCAGATAAAGTTTTGAAAGAAGCTTACAGAGTTCTCAAACCGGAAGGTACTCTTTTCTTAACTCTTGAGACAGATGAAGTAGATGATGCAACCTTTTATCGACCGTTTTTAAAAGGCTTGGGACTTTCATCTCTCAGTGATATTATTCAAAAAAAATATAATAAAATTTTTCACCGAGAAACGTTGCTTTCAAAAGAAACGTGGAAGAAAAAGGTCGAAAACGCAGGATTTGTTTTAGAAAAAACACAGGACATCATTTCTCCGAAAGTAAATTGGCTTTTCGACATCCTCCTTGTCACTGCATGGCCCTCACAGCTTGTCAAACCGTTTCTCGGAAGAAGAGTCGGCATCCGGCCGAAGTTTGTCACGGAATGGATGGTTAAAAAGTTTTTAAAATACGTCCGTGAGGAAGAAAAAGAAGGAACGAACCTCCTCATCGTTGCAAAAAAACGATAAAATTATTCAATTTTTTTAGAAAGAATTTTGACCGCAAAATACACCATAATCGGTATCTCAACCACCGCTGACAATAACGCTGAATATCCCGCTCCAACCAAGCCATAGAGAACCACAAGCGGGTAGATGGTCAACGCGAGACCTGCAAAACGGGTAAATGTCATTACGGTAACATACTTTTGTTTTCCGACCGATAAAAAAAGTGCCGATGTCGGCCCGGAAAGTGTCCTAACTACGCCATAGAGTGCAAGAACTTTTAATGCGGGTACGGCGGACAGCCATTGCTTCCCAAGAAGGAGTGAGATAATCTGACCCGGAAATAAGAAAATAATTATTCCTACCAAAGCTGCGCTGAGTGCTACCGAGGCAATTGTTTTTGAAAATGCGCTCAAAAGTCTTTTTTTATCATTGGCAATCATCGTATACACAGGAAAGACCACCCTACTTACCACCTCGGAAATCTCAGAAATGGGCAAAATAGACACTTTATAAGCCATTTGGTACAGACCGAGTGATGCAGCGCCCATGACGCGTCCAACGACGACGTTATCACCATTCTCTGCGAGATAGTTAAAAAAACTATAGAATGTCACCCACTTACCTTTATGGAAAATTTCCCTAAAATAAGCCCGCTCAACAGCAAATCTCGGTCGTGGCGTAATCAAAGCAAATGATAAAAACACCTCAAGACAGGCACCCGCAATCATGCCCCAAACCAAGCTGTACACCGAATGAGTCACTACTGTTAGAATGACGGAGACCAGTGTGTCAAAAAAAAGAACTGAAGTGCGAAACCAAAATTCCGCACGAAAATGTAAATTTTTTTGATAAAGGGCTTCCGAAGGATTGATGAATCCGCGAATAAAGGGAACAAGGCTGATAAAAAGCAACAAAGGCAAGCTTTCAGAGGTCTTAAAAAACGATGAGACAAAGGGTGCAGCGATAACAATCATAACCGAAATCACGATTCCCCGTAAAATTGAGACTACCCATGCAGAATTGATATATTCCTCAATTTTTTCTTTTGATTGAACGATAATGATATTAATCCCGGTTTCGGTTATTGTTTCGAGTAATGCCAAAAAAAGCGAGGCAATGCCAAATAAACCAAATTGAGACGGAGAGAGGACGCGGGCCAAGATGGTTATCTTAAAAAAAGCAAAAAACCGTGTAACTATGCGAAAACCGGATATCCAAGACATACCTTTTATTGCATCTTTTTTATACCCCATATTTTGCATTATATCAGGCCGAGGATTTTTTTCTACTTCTCATATACTGTGGTCGTTAGCGGTGAAGCGAGCAAATATGAATAAAAATAAAAATCCTTTCGTTTATTAAAAATTTTATAATAAGTAAGATCGGGAGAAAAAACTGCTATTTTTTTATACTTTTCTTTTTGTAATCTTTGCAAAAGGGTTTTTTTCGGAGATTGTTTAATAAATTGCAATGTCAACTCGTCTCCGGTAATGACAATAACCGACGGAAGATTTTTTGTTTGCGCATCAATTACTTGATACGTATACATATTTTTTTGCTTAATATTATATTGGTTATAATAAAACTCTTTTTGCAAAATATCGGGAATCCCTTCATAAATCGGAATATTCTCCAAACCGATCACTGTATCTTTTACTACGTTCTTTTTCAACCATGCTGACGCTTCACTCTGAGGAATTTGTGATACTTTCATATACAAGACTGCGAACGATTCACCTAATTGGATAACAAGAATTAAGCTAAGAAGACACAAGGTAACTATTTTTAATTTTGGAAAAATCATTATTTTTTTAATAACAAACGAGATGATTAAGACAAAAAATGGCAACAAAACAAGACTCCTATTGCCGGCGGCGGTCACTTGCAGAGGTATCAAGCTGGCAATAAACATAAAAAATGAGAAATAGATAAATAATTCTGCTTTGAATTTTTGTCTGTTTTTCAATCCGTGATCTTTCATGAAAAGAATAAGCCAAAGCAGCACAGAAGCGACAAAAAGGAGCATAAATCCATGACCAAAAACCATAGGATAATGTCTGATATATAAATAGAGAATTGAGTTCATGCCCAAATTATATATTGATGTACTTGCAGGCGCTTGAATAACATTTTCCCAAAAATAAAGTACAATACTACCTTTTCCAAAGAGTGTATCCGGTGCTCCGAATAACAACAAAGTAACGATAAATGTCACAATGCCAATAAAAAAATATTTCAAACTTTTTTTCCATGATGGAATAAACCAAAAATAAGAAAAAAGATAAATAACAAACAAAGGAAGTGCACTTATCTTAACCGAAAGCGCCATCGCCGAAGGAATTGCAGTAATAATAAAATTATTATTTGTCGGATTCTTCCAAAATTTTAAGAAAAAATATATTGCCAAAACTATCCAAAACACCAACGCAATATCATATTTAAAATACCCGCTCAGAGAAAGCCAGATTGGTGTGAATGTAAATAAAGCAAGTGATATTTTTTTTGATACTTTAAGAATTCCGGCAATTTTATACATCACAACCATTGCTAACGATCCAAAAATAAACGTGTTCAGTCTGAGGAGTTCAAATATTCTCTCGCGCATTAACAAATCATTCACTTTCAAAACAGCAGGATTTATATAATGAGACAACGTAAACGGAATGAGGTAAAACCCTGACAAAAGAAAATGCAACATTGTCCCGTTTGCAGCACCAAAAACGTTAGGTGTTCCGTATTTAAATGTCGCACGGACCGCCTGTAACTGATGCCATTCATCCATGTTATATGGAAATGGGTGATATGAATTAGGAATTCCGTAGGTTGATGTACTTAACCAAATCACTGTATAAACGATAAAAATCAATAACACTGTCTTGTTCTGCTTAAAGAATAAACCGTATGGAAACACTTTTATTTTTTTGAGATTTCCGAGAATAGTTCCCGATAATACTGCTAAATCTGCAGTAATTTGCATCCTAGGCAAGACAGTAATCGCTCTTTTATCAGCAACATACTGATAATTTTTTTTAATTGACCAGACAAAATAACATACAAGACCAAGAAGAATAAGTAATGGAGGAATTATAGATTGATAAAGAATGCTAAAAAAGAGAAAGTATAACGCCAAAAAATATCTCACAAATACGAGAAAAACAGTGGGCCTGTGAATTCCTGCTTCAGCGTCACCAAAAGCAAAACGGAAAAACATCGTAAACGCTTCTTTATAGGTACTACGAGGAATCCAATAAACAAAAGCATCTTTTGCGAAAACAATTTTTGCTCCCTTCTCTTGTAATTTATTTGCAAATACATAGTCCTCATTGTGCGAAAATCTCTCATCAAAACCTCCTACTTTTTTCCAGATTGATTTTTTAAATGCAACGGAACGTGTTGCCGGAAGAAAATTATTTGAGTGAACTTTATCCGGCATAACAAGAACGTATGGTGTTAAACATTTTTGAAAAAGATTCTGTGTTTTTGCTTTATAATATCCTGCAACAACATCGACCTGTGAATCTCCAAATGGCTTCGTGATATTTTTAATCCAATCCTCATCTAAAATATTTCCCGCATCGGAACAAACGATAATATCTCCCGAAGTATTTTTTATCGCCTCATTTCTCCCTACCGATCGGTTACCCTTTTTAACGATTACTTTGAAAATAATTTTTTTCTTTTTAAATCGTGAATCATAAATTTTAATTTTCTCAACTGTCTTATCAGTCGACCCTCCGTCAACGATAATAATCTCATCGGGAAGTTTTGTTTGAAGTATAAGAGATTCAAGAAATTTTTTAATTGTTGCCTGCTCGTTGAAGACAGTAGTGACAAAAGAAGTTTTTCTCTGATGATTCATGTTTACAAATACTGTGCAGGCGTATATAATTCTACCACATCTTGATTAAAAAAACTCTTAAAAAATCCTATATGAACAAACAAATCGTATCAGTGATCGGTATTGGTAGAGTCGGTCTCCCCTTGGCATTGGTACTCGCTGATAATAATTTCCAAGTTTTTGGTATTGATAGAAATCAAACAATGATCGATAAACTAAAAAAAGGTGTCATGCCATTTAAGGAAAAGGGTATTCTTCAATTAAAAAAACATATAGGCAATTCCTTTAATCCGACGACTGATTATTCAGTAATTGGTCGCTCCAACGTAATGATTCTTACACTCGGTACGCCGATTGATGAAAATATGAATCCTATGTTTAATCAAATTGATTCCGCAATGAATGAAATGCTTCCCTTTCTTAAAAAAGGGCAACTCATCATCCTAAGAAGCACATTGTCTCCCGGTACCACAAAATATGTTAAAGAAATAATCATGATGAAAACAAAACTAAAAATCGGACGGGATATCTATTTGGCATATTGTCCTGAACGAATTGCTGAAGGAAATGCCATTGAAGAAATTAAAGATATGCCCCAAATCGTAGGAGGGATTGATCCAATTTCAACCAGGAGAGCTTTGAAATTCTTCTCCGATTTTGGAATACACTGCTTGGCTACAGATGCTAAAAGCGCAGAGCTTGCAAAATTATTTACCAATATGTATCGATACATCTCATTTGCAATTGCAAATGAATTTATGGTGTTAGCAGATAGCTATAACAGAAATATTCATGAAATTGTAAACCTCGTAAATTCTGATTATAAAAGAGGAGGGCTGGCACTCCCCGGACTTTCTGCAGGCCCCTGCCTTTTTAAAGATGGCTTTTTTCTGATTAATGATAATCCTTTTTCAGACCTTATTACGACAAGTTGGAAAATAAATGAAGCTATTCCGCTTTTTTTAATAAAAAAACTTAAAGAACGGATAAATTTAAAAAATAAAAAAGTTGTCGTACTGGGACTTGCATTCAAACCTGAAGTAGATGATATCCGCGAGTCTCTTAGTTTTAAAATACGAAAAGCACTTTACCGTGAACATGCACAAGTTGTCCTTCACGACCCGTATGTGAAAGAATATAAACTGCAAAAAGTGTACCAAGATCTTTCTGAGGCACTTGAAAATGCAGATGTAGTAATCATCGCCACCAAACACAAAGCATATATAAAAGACAAGGAAAAAATTCTAAAATTAATTAATAAAAAAACGTATATCTGTGATGTTTGGAATATATTTAATTTTAACAAATTAGTATTTACAGCAAATCAAATTAAAAACGGCAAGTAATGTCGTGACAATATTCTGTTGATAGAAAAGTAATTAATTGTTATAATACGAGCACATTTACCGTATGCAATCAGTAAAAAAACTTCCTCAGGCAATCAATAGCGGCACCAGCATACAAGTTACTCATTGTCAAAATTGCGGAGATGAAAATCTTTCATCGATACTCTTCCTAGGGTTTCTACCACCTGTAAACAAACTGAGAAAAATCGGAACTACTCTATCTGAAGAGCCGAGTTACCCTGCGCAAATGCTGTATTGCAATAATTGTTTTCTTGCGCAACTCGGACTTATCGTTGATCCGAATATTCTTTTTCCGAAAGAATATCCTTACACAAGCGGTACAACAAAAGTGCTTCGGGATAATTTCGCAGAGCTCTACCGTGAATCATCAAAACTCTTAAAACTGAAAAAAAATGATTTGATAATTGATATCGGGTCAAACGATGGAACACTGCTTTCAAATTTTAAGGTCAATCATAAAGTGCTTGGTATTACTCCGGAAGATGTCGGAAAAATTGCAGTTAAAAACGGTATCCCGACTGTACAGAGCTACTTTTCCAAAAAAACCGCAGAAGAAGTCAAAGCAAAATATGGAAAGGCAAAAGTAGTATCCGCGGCAAATGTTTTTGCCCACATGGAACAAATTCATGATGTCATTGACGGAATAGTGCTCCTTCTTGAAAAAGACGGTGTCTTTATTTCTGAATCTCATTACCTTCTTCCGCTTTTAAAAACAGTGCAGTACGACACAATTTATCACGAACACATGCGCTATTACTCATTAATCAGTCTGAAAAATCTTCTGGAATCACATGGCCTTGAAGTGTTTCACGCCAAAGATATTCCGTCACACGGTGGATCAATCCGCGTTTATGCTGCTAAAAAGGGGTTGTACCCCGTAAAACCGACTGTGAAGGCAATGCTGGCCAAAGAAAAAAAATATGTGACAGGGAAAAAAGCCTTTACAGATTTTGCTAAAAAAACATTACTATCAAAACTCGCTCTCTCAGGCCTGTTATTGAAAATAAAAAAACAAAATAAAAAAGTTTTTGGCATCAGTGCGCCTTCACGCGGATCAACGCTCATTAACTACACAGGCCTTGATGAAAATATTCTTGATTGTATTGTTGAAGTAAAAGGATCACATAAAATAGGTAACTATGCACCGGGTACACTTATCCCTATTCTTGATGAAGAAATTCTTTTTAGAAAACAACCCGAATATGTCCTGCTTCTTTCCTGGCATATTGCAAAAGAACTGATGCCCAAATTAAAACAAAAGGGTTATAAAGGAGATTTTATTGTCCCACTCCCCTCTCCGAAAATTGTTAAAAACAGTTGGGTAAACGTAACAAAATGAAAAAAAACCTCACTAAAATTCCCTGGTGGCAACCTCAGTTGGGGAAGAAAGAATATTCACTGCTAAAAAAAGTGCTCGTCTCAAACTTTCCCAATGAAGGCACAGTAACTACTGAATTTGAAACGAAAATCGCAAAATTATTGAATGTCACTTTTGCGCTTGCTGTACCGAGCGGGACAGCTGCGATGTATCTTTCATTAAAAGCTCTCGGCATTGGTCCGGGTGATGAAGTTATCGTTCCCGACATGACTTTTATTGCAACTGCCAACGCAGTTGAAATGACCGGAGCAAAAGCTGTTCTTGCCGACATAGATAAACAAACCTTAACTCTTGATCTAAAAAGTTTTGAGGAAAATATTACAAAAAAAACGCGCGCGGTAATTCCGGTTCATGTAAGCGGAAGAGCAGCAAACATGACAGCCATAATAAAACTTGCAAGAAAAAAGAACATTTTCGTTGTCGAAGACGCCGCCGAAGCATTCATGTCCAAATATAAAGGAAAGTACCTAGGCACTTACGGCGCCACCGGGTGCTTCTCTTTCTCGCCTGCCAAGATACTTACCACCGGACAAGGCGGTATGATCGTCACAAATGATGCAAAAATGTACCAAACACTAAGAATGCTCAAAGATCAGGGACGCCCAACCCGCGGGACCGGCGGAGATGACATTCATAAAGGGATTGGATTTAACTTTAAATTTACTGATTTACAGGCAGCGGTAGGACTCGGACAGCTTGATTATTTAGATAAGAGAATAATTCGTTTAAGAAAAAATAATGAATTATATAAACGGTTTCTTTCGGGAGTAAAAGAAGTGACACTTTTTGAGAGTAATACTGCTGAAGGAGAACTACCGCTTTGGACAGAAATACTTGCTAAGAAGAGAGATGAGCTTACGAAATATTTAGCAACTTTTGGTATTGATTGTCGAAATCTTTGGCATCCTATCCATACTCAAGTGTATTACAAGAAATCGGATGCATTTTTTCCAAATAGTACACTTCTCTCACCGATTGCCGTGTGGTTGCCCTCAGCGTTTACTTTAAAAGATAGCCATATAAAAAAAGTTTGCAATTTGATTAGAAAATATTATAAATATGATCCTATTCCCTAATCACCATTATGAAACCGATAATATCCAAAAATATCCGAATAAGACATCCTAAAAATTTTTTGGTTGATAATTTTTCTGTTATCGATGACTTTTCATATTTTTCTACAAAAATTATCATAGGCAAACATTGCCATATCGCATCAGGATGTTCAATTGCCGGAGGAAAAGAATTTACTTTTTCTTTGGGAGATTACAGCAGTGTGTCCTCAGGAGTGAAAATCTGGTGCAGAAGTAATGATTATACGAACGATCTTGTTGTATTAAACCCTCAACAGAAAAACATTGGAGACAAAAGCATCGAAGGAAACGTTACAATTGGAAAAATGTGCGGTATAGGAGCAAATTCTGTCATCATGCCGAACAATACAATTCCCGAAGGAACGATAATCGGCGCCCTAAGTTTTGTTCCTGAAAATTTTACATTTAAACCGTGGGGTATTTACGCGGGAATTCCAATACGTTTTATCAAAAAAAGAAATAAAAGAAATGTTCTTAAACAGGTAAAAATACTTGAACAGGGCAAAGTATAATAATGCTTCATATGAAAAATAATGAATTAAATCAACGTTCAAAAATTACACTCTCAATTCTCATACCCGTTCGCAATGAAGGAATAAATGTAAAAATAATGCTTAAAATTTTAAGAAGTGTTCTTGATGTTTCTCACGAGGTACTTATTATCTATGACTCACCTGCCGATAATTCTGTCACTGTTGTAAAACAGTTAAAAAAAACATATCCGCAAGTCAAAAGTGTAAAAAATAAATTCGGAAAAGGTGTCGCCAATGCAATCAGATCGGGAGTAAATGCATCGGTTGGAAAATATGTATTAATATTTGCAGTTGATGAGATAGGCCCGGTAATTGCGATTGAAGATATGATTTCACTACTTGATAAAGGATGCGACTTTGTCAGTTGTACCAGATATGCGTACGGCGGCAGAAGGTTAGGCGGATCAATACTGGAAGGCTTTTTATCACGAGTGGCGAATTATTTATTTCACCTTATTATCGGTTCTACATTAACCGATTCTACAACAGGTATTAAGATGTTCAGACGGGAAATCTTTGAGCAACTGACACTAACCTCACAAGTCGGCTGGGCAATAGTATTTGAAATGTCAATAAAAGTACAAGAAAAAAGATTAAAACTTGGTGAAGTACCGATCGTATCAATAGATAGATTATATGGAGGCACATCTTCTTTTCAATTAAATAGATGGTTTATTGAATATCTTAAATGGTTTTTCTATGGGGTTTCCCATCTATATAGATCCAGGAGTAAAAATAAAGTTCAGGTAAGAATTCCTCAAATCGGTAAATAATCTATTGAGAAGAAATTCTCGTATACATAATAAAATTATCTAATTTTGTTTTTTGATAATTCTTTTTAATAAAGCTAGCAACTTCAGGAAGGCGCTCATAATTTGAAACTCCATCAACCGGAAAAGAAGTAACATCATAAATAATATACTTTGGTTTTTTATTCGTTAATGCCTGTAATACTTCGAGTCGTTTGTCTTTACTATTTGCCACTTCGGGTAAATCGTATTTTGTAGGATTATTTTTGTCGACTAATAAATAAAGCATTGGATCGTTACTAAAGAAATATATCGAATCATTTTTATTTGTATGTGTCTTCACAAAAGATTGAATTTCTTGAATAAATTTAGTTTGTTTTTGGGAGATTGCAATAGGACCGACGAAAGCCAGTTCGGCCTTTTTATCTGCAATGGCATGAGGTATTGAGAGAATTTTAATAAAATGTGGCCGGTAAATTGAAATAAACCGTAAAGAAAAAAATAAAATTAACACGATAAAAGAAAATGAAAGTGATTTATCAGCATTTTTACTTTGATAAAATTTCAAAATAAGTTCTCTCAAAAAATAAACAAATAATATAAACACAGGTGCTAAAGTAAAATTAATATGACCGGTACGTCCGATAAGGATGGTAGAAAGCAAAAATCCAAAGATAGTTATAATAAGCACCAAATGATCTTCTTTTTTAAATTTGTTTAATAAAATTTTAATTAAAAAATACATGAAGGAAATGATGTAAAAAAGATAAACCCAATATAAAAGCATCTGCTGTGAAACTATATATTTGATCCATTGAATAACCGATAACGCATGCGGCATTAAATAAAATGCATTAGGAAAACTTCTGCCAATTGCCGTATCAATACTCGAATATATTCTTATGTCAGACAAAATTGTATGTATATACGCAAAAAACCAACCTTCGCTGTTCGACCAAAGATAGAATATAAAAAATACAAAGAGATAAGATAGGAAAATAAGGAGAATTTTTTTTAAAAATTCTTGTATATGGTTAGTTTTAATTGCCCCATAGGTTAAATAGAAAATGCTTATTAAAAGAGCGAATATTCCCATATCGGAACTGGTAAGAAACGTAAGCGCTAATATGGCACCTGCCATAATACTCCGGAATAAATTATTTTTTTCAACAGCTTTATAGATGAATAAAAGTGAGAGCAGTCCCATTCCTTGTCTCATTCCAAAATCCGGAATAATAAATAATAACGTGATACACATTAATTGAAGACGGTAGGAAAATTTTAATTCCCGAAGAATTATCTGTACGATGCCAACGGCAAATAACACATTGAGAACTATATAAACTATTCGTATTAAAAATACTGTTGGGGGAAATATGTTGGTTAGAATATATATTGGATAAATATACAATGGACCATAAGCACCATAGGCATCTTTGTATAAATGCCCTCCGTTAAACAAATGCATCAACCATGCCCCATACTGCCCCTCATCAAGCATATTGATATCACCATACAAAGGGCTAATCACGTTTCCCGATCCAATTATGAAAAGGAAGAGAAGTATTACTGCATATTGGAACAGAATTATTATTTTTTGTTTTTTTTCAGTATCCATAAAAACCAGAGAATACCAGTAAAAAGAAAAATAAAAGAAAACGCAGTAATAAAATAAAACATATCCTGTTGTCGTGGATAGTTGTGTATCGTATACCAATTAATTGTATCGGTCTTCGGTAGAGAAAAGTGCGGTTTATATAATTTTATCAGAAGCAAATAACTAACTGTTGCTATGCAAAGTCCGAAAAAGATAACGCCTACATGTTGCCACAATGGAATTTTTCTTCTTTTATTTGCCCACGAAGTCCACCTTTTATAAAACGAGGTCATCCATTTTTGTTTTCTTACGTTTCGCAGTAAGAGAACTAATAAAATATCCAGAATCAATGCGAAACCGATGAGATAAAAAAGGTTATCCATGTTTGCTATACCAATTGACAGTTTTTTTCAAGCCTTCATCTAAACTAACCACTGGCTTGAATCCTAATTTGGTAATTTTTTTTATATCAGGACATCGTCGTGTTGTACTTCCGGATAGTAATTTACTCGGCTTGATCTTAATCTTACAGTTTAAAATTAAACTTATCTTATTTGCCAAATCACCAATGCTTGTTTCGATATCGGTACCAATATTATAAATTTCTTCATGTTTTCCATTTTTTAAAAGTACCAGTAATCCTTTTGTAAAATCGTCAATATAAATATATGCTCTTGTTTCCCTACCGCTTCCTTGTATCGGGAAAGTAAACGTGTTCCCGTGCTTTTTCTGAAACTCTTTCATTCGCAGTGCGAGCTGGGGGATGACATGCTCATATCCCATATCGGGTCCATAGACATTGTGGGGTCTAAAAACAACGGCACGTTTAAAATATTTTTTGCCGTAGTGCAAAACCAATAGTTCGCTAATTATTTTTCCTCCTGAATATGAAAAACGGGGATTTTTCGGATCAGGAATAATCATTGGTATTGTTTCAGGTGTGGGTAGCAATGACGGCTGATGATAAACTTCCGAACTCGAAGCAAGGAATATTTCAGAAACATTATGCTTAAGACAGCCATCTAAAACATTCATCATTCCTTTTACTCCAACTTCCAAAACAAGTTCAGGTTTGGAATAAAAAAACTCGGTACCGTTTATATATGCCAAGTGAAAAACAATATCTTTATTTTTTAAGGCCTTCAGTACTGCGTCCGAATCTCTTATATCCCCTTTTATTAATTCAAAATCATCTCTTACATCTTTCAAGCGATTCACTGTTCCCCGGGAATCATTATCAAAAACAGAAACGGTATAACCTTTTTTTATTAACTTCCTCGTCAATGCACTTCCTAAAAAACCGGTACCTCCTGTGATTAATATTTTATTCATAAGGTATTTCTTATTTGTTGATTATAAATGATAAAGAGTAATCAGTAAATCCCGAACCCTATGATATACTCCACTACTTGTTCTTTATTTTATGTACAAACTTATGTATACTTTCCTAAGTCAAGTAATGAAGCGTATCGATTATATTCTTTGTCTTTTGTTTGGTGCAATTGCATTTATTTCCCGCATACCTTTTCTGGAAAAATTTCAATCACATTGGGACGGACCGCAATACACTATTGGAATTTTGCGCTACTCATTTGCACAGCAAACGCCTGCGCCCCCAGGATATCCTTTTTATATCGGCCTCGGAAAGTTTTTTTATTTATTTCTCCGTGATCCGCATACAGCGATTGTTGCGGTGAGTGTATTTGCAAGCATCATCGGAACAATAGCCATCTATGTTGTCGGTCTGAAAATGTACCACCGTTTTGTCGGCATTGCAGCTGCAACAATATTTCTCACAGGATCAACATTCTATTATTTTTCAATTTCTCCCCATGTATACGATCTGCTCGTTACGATAATGCCGCTTCTCGCTTATAGTGTCTATCGGATTTTTGTTCAAAAAAAACAAGAAGGTTTGCTCTTGGGACTGCTTATCGGTATTTACTTTGGCATACGCCCGCAAGATATTATACAAATTGGCATACTTTTTCTCCTCGGTTTTCTTTCGCTGTCGTTGACTCAAAAAATTAAAACATCAATAACATTTGCAATCGTGACACTGTGCTGGTTTATTCCGGTTGTTCAGGCAGTTGGTTTTACAGACTATTTTGTCCTGTCCAATGCGATTGCTCAAGGAGCTTTATTTAGCCATTCGATTTCTGATCATGCTGAGATGATGATAAAAGTGTTTCTCCTTAGCTTTGGAATTGCGGGTGGATTTCTTTTTTATTATGTAACAAAACGAAAACAGATAATAAAATTATTTGTAAAAAGAAAAAGAATAATTATTTTTTATGCTGCATGGATGCTGCCCGGATTTTTATACAATTTGCTCATGAGGTCCGATGCAGCAGGCTATCAATTCAGTTATCTGACGGCTCTCCTACTCATTATTTCCTATGCAATTTGGCAATCAACGAGAAATAACAGATTTTTATATATCATTGCTTTGCTCTGTATTTCAGTATTTAATCTCTACTGGTTTTTTTATGATCGCGATCCTACTTTTACCAAACCTTACCGTCCGGTATCTTACCATTATTCGGAGTTAAGAAAAAATGATATAAAAACCGGCGGAAAGGTGAATTTTGTTCAACAGCATTTTGATCCCCAGACAACACTTATTGTAACAACCGAAGTTATGTGGCGGCCTTATTCATATTATTTGAAAAACTACCCTTTCGTGGTATTATTCCGCTTAGACAATACAGAAATTCCATATAGCTATAACAGAATTGATTCTGTAAATTGGGATATGAAATGGACTACAAATAAACATTTTGCCGTTGCAATTCCCCAAAATACAAAAACCGTGATATTTATGGAAGATGCATCAAAATCGTGGGTAAAGCATGATACTTTTAAAGCATATAAACTTCCCGGAAATAGTAGTATTACAGCAATTGCTCTAAAACCGGGAGAAAAAATACTTTATGATTATCACACAATTATTATTAAAAAATAATATTTTTCTTTCTGAATAGTATTTTTGTCACAATAGCGATAACATAGAATGCCAAAGGCGCAATATGCATAAGCAGCCTTTCAATTGAACTCTCAGGACCATTTCCAAAAGTAATATTGTATATAATGAGATAAAGCATAAGTTGAGACACGACAACAAAATGCAAAACAGCTAATTCCCGTTGTCTTCTTATGCCAAATGCAAACAGCTGGTAAAAGTACGTTATCCAAAGCACATTCCATGTCTTCACATTTACTAATTCTTTAAATGTACCTGAGAGAGCATTGATTGATTTGTTAATTCCAAGTTCAATTGGGTGAGCAATAGAAAAATAGGTATTTTCTATCCCCGTCACCCTTCGGTCAAGTTGCCACGAAACAAATGGTACAATCCACAAAAACAAAATGAGTAAATGCTTGAGTAAACGGTGTTTAACGATATAAACAAACGCACAAAGCGCAATAAAAAAGGCAAGCGGTATGCCTTCATATTTTATAAGAGATGTGATGCTTAAAAATGTGCTAAAAATAAACAACGTTTTTACATTCCGTTTTTTAAAATATTCAAAAAGAAAAACGACAGATAAAAAAGCGAAGTAACCAACCGGCAAATCTGCCATTCCTGCCTCCAATCTGCCACCATGTCTGACAAAATTTTGCGTTGTAACAAGCAGTAAAGTAAAAAGAAGTGCATATCGTAAACCATAACTCTTCTTAAGGACAGCAAAAAAAGTAATCGCGAGAAAGACATAAAATGCTGATGACGTCAGAAGAACCGCTGTATCGTCAATATGACCAAGGAGAATATAAACAAATGTATCCAGCAAGCTAATGGTCATCGGATAGCCTGCGCCTGCATAACGGAGTGTGTCAAGGGTAATTTTGCCATCAATAAAAAACATTTTTGGATATAACAGCCAATCTGCCCACGCATCCCAAGCCACAACAGGTCGGAGTAATGCTTCAAAAACAACGTAGCCGATTGTGAGGAGAATTCCAAGTAACAGTAATTTTTCAACTTTGTCCAATGAAGGTAATTTAGGAAAACCTAAGCGGATATGTTTTCTTTTTTTTACGAGAATTGTTCCAAAAAGCAGTAACCAAGGGAAAAAAATAAATTCTTTCTGCCAGGGAATATTAAATCGCGAATAAAGATAGAGCTGCACCCCAACTAATCCCACCCCCAAACCATAAGATGCACCAATCGCAAGAAGAGTATCTTTTATGCGAATGAAACGAAATCCACGAAGAACAATAAATCCAATACTTGAGATAAATAAAATCGATAAAAATACTGTAAATGCGTTCATTTTCTTTTATATATGCTGCCAAAAATCCCCGATTGCTTTGCAGAATAACTAGCTTTTATTTCATAACCCTCAAAGGAAGCGGGCATATTAAATAACGCTATATAATCAAATTGTTTTGGTCTGGTTCGCTTGATAGATTCATCTTCATTTTGAAGCCAATACAAATGACGCGGGTATGAATAATATCTTGCATAAAAATATGGCATAGCTGTTTGGGAATAAAACAAAATTTTTGCATGCTTTTCAGTATGTTCATTAATAAACACTGAAAAATCATATGATGCTCCAAAAAGTTTTTGCAGTTTCTGATTTTCAGAAAGAAGAGACCATTCCCGTATTTCTGAGACTGTTTTTAAAGAATTATAGAGTACGCTAAAAAAGGAAAAAAAGATCCAAAAGCCAATAAGTACGGATAACAATTGTTTTTTTAAAGTTAATTTCATATAAAATATTCATCTGGCAGACCGCATCGGTAAGACTTTGAAGAAAGTATGTTGAGTGTACTGGAGAGAGGATTTGTAGTCAAGAGTCATTGGTTCTTCGTTCAATTCAGACTAAATAATTGACAATAAATAATTAAAACTCTATAGTCAACAATAGTGAAAAAAATTATCTTCCTCGACCGCGATGGCATAATAAATAAGAAACCTTCGAAAGCTGATTATGTAAAAAACTGGGATGAATTCCATATATTGCCGGAAGCTATTGAAGCATTACAATTGTTGAAAAAAAATAATTTTCAGATATTTATTATCACCAATCAGGCAGGAATCGCGAGAGGATTAATGACTGAAAAAGATTTGCTGGATATCCATAAAAATTTATTACGCCTTTTCAAAAAAAATAATGTCCATATTGCAAAAATTTATTATTGTCCCCATGGATGGAATGACGGCTGCGAATGCCGTAAACCAAAACCGGGTATGCTTTTACAGGCTGCTGATATGTTTGATTTTGATATCAAAAAGGCAATTTTTATCGGTGACGACAACCGGGATAAACAGGCCGGAGATGCTGCCGGGTGTCGAACGATACTCATGGCGCCAAACGGAAATCTTTTGGAAATAGTCCGGACAATTATTGCTCCGTGACCATAGTAAAATTGCGGAAACGACTATCTCATTAACACTCCGTTATTGATATCAATACACGTACCGTTGATGTAAATTGGTGATTGCGTTGCAAGCCAGTAGACAGTTTCTGCAACTGATTTTCGCTGAACAAACTCATGCGTGAGCACGCGCTTTAACTGATCTTGCTTTCGTTCTTCCGGAATATCAGCAAACATGCCTGTTCCTTCAACCATGCTTGGTGCAACACAGTTAATAACTATTCCTTTTTCACCCAGAAGTCGCGCAAAACTTTTAGTAAAATTTATTACGCCTGCTTTTGTCGCCCCGTACCAAATATCGCTACTTCCTATCTCACCGGCAATTGATGTCAGAGAAACAATCCTACCCTTTCCCCTTTTCACCATTCCTTTGGAAAACTGCGTAATTAATGCAACGGGTGCTTCAAGATTTATCTTAATAAGCATATCTTTTTTATTTTCAGGATACTTGTCGTAAGGAAATGAGCCACTTACTCCGGCATTGTTTACCAATACATCAATGTCGCCAATTTCGCGAGCAAGTTGAGGAATTTTATTTATCTCTTGAAGATCAAACGTAACTTGCTTTGTTTTTACCAGTAACTCTTTTGGAAAGACAGAAAAATCCCTTGCTACAACGACAACATCATACCCATTTGAAATAAAAAGTTTTGATACTTCCAAGCCGATTCCTTTTGTGCCGCCGGTAATAAGGACTCTTTTCATACGAGTATTATATCACTTAACTATAAGTATGAAGAAAACATTTAGTGTATTAATTCCGCAAAGATCAATCGAAGAATATCCCATCCGTTTAAAAGAGGATTCATCTTGCGTTCGCCGCCAATTCGTCTCGGTTCACTGGCCGGAATTTCGGTCACTTTTAATTTTTCTTTCGCACAACGAATCGACAAAATAGGCTCCAATCCCGCCCGCGGAACATCAATATGAAGCTTTTTAACGATGTCTTTTCTAAATGCCCTGACCATAACAAGTGAATCTGTATATTTCCCGCCGAAACATATATTTATCATCTTTGTAAACATCCAATTACCAAAAGCCGTAATCAGATCATCGTCTTCGCTTTTTGCTCCTTTCAAATACCGAGAGCCGATTACCATATCATAGCCTTCATTTATTTTCTTGACGAGTTGAGGTATTGCCTCCGGTAATGAGTTTCCATCCGGACTAAATGAAATAATATAATCGCCTTTAGAAATCTTGATGCCTTCCCGACTGGCATTCGTGATGCCTTTTTCCTTCTGCATGACAACGCGGTAGCCTCTTGACCTTGCATATTCGATAGTGCCATCAGTAGATCCACCGTCGAGTACAAGGATTTCGTCAACCCATTCTTTTTTCACATGAGGCATGACGGCTTTCATGCCTTCAATTTCATTTAACGTTGGAACAAAAAGGGTTATTTTATTTTTTTTAATTAAATACATTATATCTCTTATTGAGGTTCTCTTTATTTTTTAGATACCAATCAATGGTTTCTTTGATCCCTTGTTCAAGCGTCATAACCGGTTTAAATCCAAGCAATTTTTTTGCCCGTGTTATATCCATTACTCTTTTTTTATCACCCATAGGCTTTGTTTTATCCCAAACAATCTTAATAGGCCCGCCTTGCCGCGAGGCAGGTCCTCCGGGCACAAGACGTGCAACTGTTTCTGCAATTTGCTTTATGGTTACTCCGGTGCCGCTCCCTAAATTAACGGGCGTTGTGATCCCCTTTTCAACAGCCATCATCATGCCTCTCGCTACATCCTTGGCATGAATAATGTCGCGAATAGGTGTCCCGTCTCCCCAGACGGTTAATGGATTTTCGCCTGTTAGCGCTCGATGGATAAGCGAGGGGATAACCATGGCATTTTCAGGATCAAAATTGTCATAGGATCCGTATACATTTGCCGGGCGAACGATGGAGATGTTTTTCCAGCCATATTCTATTTTATATGCCTCGGCCTGGAGCTCTCCCATTCTTTTAGCCCAACCGGCAAATCTGTCATTTTCGGATGGGAAACTTTTCCAAACATCATCCTCGTAAAAAACTTCAGCCGGGGCATAAACTCCAATGGTACTTGTGTAAAGAAAGTTTTTGACACCGGAGCGCCTGGCAGCTTCCATCATATTTGTATTGAATAGAATAGTAGGTACAAAAAAACTTGCCGGACGCTCTTTGGTCATTTTTGGAGAACCTTTTATTCCTGCTAAATGAAACACGTAATCAATCCCTTGACAAACCTCTTCGCAATTAGCGATATTAGTGAGATCCAATCTCAAAAATTCCGCTTTTGGATGTGCTCTTGAAGGATCATCCAGAGACGCAATTTTTACCTTTGCACCGGCTGCAATAAGCAATTCAACCAGATATCTTCCGATCATTCCCGTTCCACCGGTTACAAGTACCTTTTTATTCTTATAAAATAAGTGCTTTACTTTTTTCATAATAAATGTTCATTATACCAACCGATTGTTTTTTTAATTCCCTCTTCAAGTGGAGTTTTTGGTTTCCAATGATATTTTTTCCATGCCTTATCTATATTAACAGACAAATTAAATTTAATTGTGGGTTTTGAGACATCAAATGCAAGAGATAATTTTTTCCCTGAAATTTTAACAATTTTTTTTATCACCTCTTTTACCGAAAAAGCTTGACCGAAGCCAATATTTATCAGTTCAAACTGATCTTTTTGTTTTTTTAGTGCTAATTCAACAAAATCGACCAGATCGAAAACATAGAGCAAATCCCGCTCTTCAGATCCATCCCCCCAAACAACAATCTTGCCTGATTTATCTTTTAAGACTTTGGTTATTGTAGCTCCGAAAAAATGAGATTTTTCCAAGTCATATTTATCATATGGGCCATAGATATTTGAATGCCTAATCGCTGTATATTTTGTCTTGCCGAGCTTTGAATAAAATTCACACATTTTTTCCAAATAGACTTTTGTCCATCCCACGCCAAAATACTTATCGGTAATTTTATAATTAAAATCCTGTTCTTTGACCGGTGTCTTTTTATTCGGATACATTACGGTGCAGCTGAAAAATACAACGTGCTTTACCTGATTTGCAAAGCATGATTTGAAAATGAGACTATTCATAATTGCATTATCGGTCACATGAAGATATGGTTTCGTGACGATATCTTTTGAACCTGAAGTTACCGCGGCGGCTTGGATGACAATATCTTTTCCTTGTACAATTTTTTCAACTTCTGATTCTTTTGTTAAATCAACCCGCGTTAAAATAACTCCTTTAATAGTAGGTTTTTTTGTTAAATAGGTTCCATATACTTTTAAGTCGTCTCTTTTGGCAAGTTTTTCTGCAATATTCCTACCAATGAACCCGCTTGCTCCGCAAATTAAAACAGTATTTTTTTTCATTAAAAAGGCCCTCGAAATTTATTTTCCCAGCTATAAAAATCCTCTCCCCGCAAATCCGCCTCTTTTAACCCCAATTTATTTTCAACTTCACGGATTATCGTTATGGCATTGGGATAAAATTTGTTTTCAAGCGCACGGGTTGTGGGGGTGAACACGTGAGGAAAAGCGATTCTTTTTACCGGTGACTTCAATGCGGTAAAACATTTTTCAGAGACCCGAGCGGCCACTTCGGCGCTAAATCCGCAGAATTCCCAGTCGTAATCAGCAATGATACAATGTCCTGTTTTTTTTACGGATTTTATGATTGTGATGTCATCAAGAGGATATATTGTTCTCACGTCAATTATTTCTGCTTCAATACCATGCAAACGGGAAAGAATATCGGCAGCCTTAAAAGCTTCAACATTCATCCATGAAGTTGCAACGATTGTAATATCCTTTCCCTTTCTTAAAACGTGTGATTTACCCATTGGCACAGTGTATGGCTCAGCTGGGACATCTCCGTCTACATAATGAAGCCATCGATGTTCAATAAAAATCACAGGATTATTGTCTTGAATCGCTGCTGTCAATAGCCCTTTCGCGTCGTAGGGTCGGGACGGCATGACGACTTTCAAACCTGGAATATGAGCGAACATGGACTGCAATGACTTAGAATGCTGCGGTCCCTGCCCCCACCCGCGTCCGATAACAGCACGAATAACAATCGGAGCATTTAGCTTTCCGGCGCTTGTATAGGAAGTTGCGGCAACCATATTGACAAGCTGATTCATGGCTAAGAGCAAAAAGTCTACACGTATATGCACATGGATCGGTCTCAGTCCGCTTATCGCTGCCCCGAGTGCGACACCGGTCATTGCATCTTCTGAAAGCGGTGTTCCGAAAAATCTTTCACTGCCAAACTTCTCTAAACCCTGGGTTGTGCCGAAAATTTTCTTATGATCTGTTACATCAAGACCAAAAAGAAAAACACGCTTATCGCGTTCCATTTCCTGTGTTATCGCTTCGTTAACAGCTTTTTCAAAAGTAATAATTCTTTTAGTCATAGATACCGGCAAATAATTCTTCTTCGGTCGGATAAGGGGCTTCTTTAGCTTTTTTTATACTTGCAGATAATTTCCTATCAATTTTCTTTTCCACGGCTCCAATTTCATCCTCTTTGACGCGGGCTTTGAGAAGATGTTTTCGAGACACCAGCAATGGATCGACTTTTTTCCATTTCAAAAATTCCTCTTTTGACCGATAACCGAAATTAAAATCCTCGTCAACGCCAACATGTTCAAGATATCGGTAGTACTTTATATAAAGAAAACCCGGCATTCCAGTCTTTTTCATTTTCTTAAGCAATTCATCGGTCAGTTTTTGCACTTCAAAGACGTCGGTCGTATCACTGCTTACGACATGACAATTGAATTGTGATACTACTTGCGCAATTGATTTATATCCTTTGCGTTCGTGTGTCGGCGAATGGATTGCATAATTATTGTCTTCACAGACGAAAAGAATCGGCAGTTTTTTAAGAGCGGCAAAATTGATACTTTCCCAAAATACTCCTTCATCTATCGCACCGTCTCCGAAAAATACCGCAACGACACGCTGTGTTTTTTGCATTTTACTCGCGAGTGCCGCTCCGAGCGCAACAGGAATAGTTGTTCCGACAACAGCTGAGGTAAACATCATATTTTTCGACGGATCGGCAAGATGCATTGATCCTGCTTTTCCGCGAGAACTACCGGTTACTTTACCGTAAAGTTCGGCAAAAAATCCATCTGCATCCCTCGTCTTTGCCAGATATAACGCATGACTCCTATACGTACCAAAAACCTGATCTTTTTCCTGAAGCGCTGCGACAACACCTCCTACAATAGCTTCTTCACCCATGGACATATGCATGGGTGTTTTCATTTCATTTTCTTTATAGTGCTCGATTATCAATTCTTCGCTCCTACGAATAAGATAAAGCATCGTATATATTTCAAGTTGTTTCATATGTTGGAAAATTCTTGTCTTTTGATTATTTGATAACCTTTTATGAGTTCTGCTATGCCGTTTGCCAGGGAAACCTGCGTTTTGTAGCCGGTCTTTTCTATCTTATCGTTTGAAACAATGTAATTTCGCTTATCCGGATCTTTACCGATAGGCGAAATAACAAAGGTAAATTTCGGAATCTGCTTTTTAATTTCTTCACACAGCTCTCTTTTTGAAAGGTTTGCGTCTGAAAGCCCAACGTTGTAGGGTTCATTTTTCATTGATTCAAAATTATCTATGGCATGAATAAATGCATTTGAGACATCGCGAACATGAATGTAATTTCGCTTAAAGTCTGCCTCAAAGAGAACCACATACCCATCGTTCACTGCCCGGTAGACAAAATCATTTACCAATAGATCAAGCCTCATTCGCGGACTAATGCCAAAAACCGTTGCAAGACGCAATGCTATCACGTTTCCAGATCGCAACAGTGTCTTTTCCGCTTCTACTTTTAATTTTCCATAAAGAGAAATTGGTTTTAGCGGCGATTTTTCGGTACAATAAATTCCTGCTTCGCCAATGCCGTAACCGCTATTTGTGTTTGGATAGATAATTTTCTGTTTCTTCGAGCGCAATGCTAAAATTAATTTGATAGCATCGAGATTGATAGCTCTTGCTTCTTGCGGGAATTTATCACACAGGGGCGCACCAACCAGACACGCCAAAGGGATAATGAAATCTTGTCCTTTCATTAAAGATTTCATAAGTTTTTTATCTCGACAATCTCCGCGAACTATCTTTAGCTTGGGATGAAAACAGACATCGAGCAATGAATTCTGTTTGTAAAAGAAGTTGTCAACGACGGTAACTTCTGCGCCTTTTTCAAGGAGCATTGGGACTAAGGTTGAACCGATATATCCGGCGCCACCGGTAACTAAAATTTTCATATTTTTACTTTATTTACTACATTACAAATTAACCGTATATCTTGCGGGGTCAGTGATTCGTTATTTGGCAAAAAGAACCCACAACTATGTACGGCATCTGATATCGGATGATGAAATTTTCCATAACTTTCAAACCAGAAAGGATGCAAACCAAGATTCCCCGCAGAAAATAGGCGTGTTTCTATATTGTTGCGATTCAGTGCTTTGATTATTTTTTTTCGATGAACAACACTCTTGGCAAGTGCACCGAATGAAATACTGCAGGGAAAAGCCTTATCATCCCATTTTTGAAAAGTCACATTTTTTATATTTTCAGCATAGATGAGATGATTTCGATTGCGAATTTTGGAAATTTTATCTGCTTTTTTCATCATACGTAAACCCAAAAATGCACCAAGATCGGTATTTCGCACATTAAGTCCCGGCACAAAAAAAGTAAATGGCTGGTGAAAATTATCAATCTTATATTTTTTCATCAGTTGTGACCGGGTTTTTTCATCCAAATCTTTACCCCATCCATGGCTTCGTAAAAGGAGCAACATATCATACAGCTTCTTATCATCTGTATTGATCATCCCTCCTTCGATTGTTGAAAGTTGGTGTCCAAAATAAAAAGAAAACGAAGACATATCACCGAACGTTCCTACCTTTTTTCCATTAAACGCAGCACCCAACGCAGCACAAGCATCTTCCAGTAACATAAATTTATATTTTTTCTGCAACCGCTTCAGCGCCTCCATATCGTCAGGCACACCCAAGACCTGAACCATAATAACAGTTGCAGGATTATATTTTTTTAACAAATCTTCAAGTTGATCGAAATCATATCCAAAAGTATCTGAATTCGCCCCGCACATAATCGGTTCAAAACCAAGCTGCATAAACGGACTGATGGTAGTAACCCAACCGACACTTGGTACAATGACTTTTTTATTACGAAGTTTTCCTGCTAAAAGAGCAGCATAGGCTATCAAAAAATTTGCAGATGAACCGGAATTTACAAAAACAGAGTATTTTGTCCCAATCCATTTCGCCCATTTTGCTTCAAACTCACGAGTCAATGAACCCTTCGTCAATTGAGGCAGAGATTTGTCTTTCGTATCGAGCCAGGTGATCAGTGCCACTATATCGTCTTTATCAATGATATTTTCAGCTAATTTATAAGTGTACATAAATAATAATTATATCTTATTGCTCGCGTGCTATTTTCATCGCGACAGTTTTCCTGCAATGATTGAGTAATAACTCGACACTATCTTCAAAACTATAGTTCGGTTTCCATCCTGTTTGTTTTGTAAATTTTTTGACATCCGGTATTTGCAGTGTCACATCTGTGGGTCGAAGCAATTTCGGATCCTGACGTAAGGGAATTGGAACCCGTGCTTTTTTTCTTAAGAGATCAAGAAATTTTCCCACAGTAATTATAGTATTGCCGCCAATATTATATACCTGTCCGAACTCGCATTTTTCAGCAGCTATCCAATAGGATGCCATTGCATCACGAACGTCAATCAGCGTCCGGGTCGAATTAAGATTGCCGTGCAAAAGAACTTTTTGCAAACCTGCTTCAATTCGGGCAACCTGCATAGCGAAGGAGGTAGCAAAAAGATTTTCCCGTCGTGGGTTGATGTACGCAAACATTCTGGTCCGAATTATTTTCATTTTATATGCCCGAAAATAGACAGCTCCCAAAAGGTCTTGCGTTGTTTTGGAAACAGCATACGGATTGGCCGGATTTAACGGACAGGATTCTTTGATTGGTACGTCTTTAGGATCTACTTGACCGTATACCTCGGAAGTACTACAAAGCTGGATGACCGGGTCTATTGCGGCCATTCGGATTGCTTCCAGAAGATTAGCAGTCGATCCGATGTTATTGTCGAGAACGGCAAGCGGGTTACTAAACGAAGCCTGCACATTGGCATTAGACGCAAGATGAAAAATCGCATCGGGTTTTACTTTTTTTAAAACCGTAAAAAGCGCGCTGAAGTCATTAAGATCGCATTCATGGATTGTTACCTTGCGATGTAATTTTTCAAGATTTTTGGGAACTGTCACGACATTTCGGGCTGTGCCGTGTACTGCAACTTTTGGTTGGTGTTCCAAGATATATTCAGCGAGATAACTTCCCCCTGAACCGCTTATACCAGTAATGAGGACTCTTTTAAAGCTTCGATGATGCATAATTACAGTAGCATTTATAACACATTTTTTTTCAATGAGAAAGCAAGAGATTATTTTTTTACTTTATAATGGGAAAAAGGATGCGAATAATCTTCCTGCGGATCAAAAAAGATGATTTGCGATCCTTCACTTTCAAACCTGAAGGGAACATGGATAAGTTTTTTTAGACGGGTTCTTACTTTTTTTTGATTTTTTGGGGGAACAAACAAAAGCAAAAATCCCCCACCCCCTGCACCTATAAGCTTCCCGCCCAATGCACCTGCGCTGAGGGCATTTTTATATATTTCATCAATTGCGGAATTGGAAACTTGAGAACTTAAGGATCTTTTTAGTTTCCAGAATTCGTTTAATAATTCACCAAAACCTTTTAAATCTTTTTTACTCGTTAAAATAGAAAGAGCCTCATCAACTGATTCCTGCATAATACTCAATTTCTTTTCTTGGTTATCAATATTTTTTACATAGCTTTTGGCAATTGTCGACGCAATACGAGGAACTCCGGTATAAAATAACATGAGATGACTTTCAAGTTCATTAATACGTTTGGGGGAAAGTGTTATCGGTTTCACAATAATATTTCCATTTTTTTGAAAAGTGATATGGTTAAATCCTCCGTATGCTGCGAGGGTTTGATCCTGATAACCGACAGTTTCTTTTAATATCTCTTGTTCAAGGCGTATGCTTTCCTTTGCCAACTGCTGTTTGCTTAACATTTGCCCTTGTAACGCATGAAGCGCATTGAGAAGTCCTACGGTTAGAGCGGAGCTTGAACCGAGTCCCGATCTTGCCGGTAAATCACCATCGTGATGAATTTCTAATCCGTTACGGATTTTTAAGAAACGTATGATTTCACGTACAGCAGGGTGTTCAATCTCATCGATTGTATTACACATCTCGTTTTTTGAATAAACGATGCGGTATTTATGCCAGAAGAATGGAGGAAGATACCGTACAGTGAGATAAGAATACTTGTTAATTGTCGTTGCCAATACGGCCCCACCATGTTCCTTAACCCAAGAGGGATAATCCGTTCCGCCACCAAAAAATGATATACGAAAAGGAGTTCTGCTTATGACCATATTTCTTTCTTTTTCAATTTCACAAAAAGATAATGCTCAACTATTTCACACAAAATATGTTCAACCGCCAAATGCGATTCTTGGATGTATTGTGTATTTTTACTGGGAATTGCAATTGTCAGATCAGCAATTTTTAACATTTTACCTGAGCTGCCGGTTAAAGCCAGTGTATGCATTTTTTTATCATTAGCTGCCTTAATGGCTCTGATAATATTTTTTGAATTTCCGCTGGTCGAAATACCTATTAACAAATCATTTTTTTTACCGAGACCCTGCACTTGTCGTTCAAATACTCCCTCAAAACCAAAATCATTGGAAAAAGATGTCATCACTGATGAGTCGGTCGTGAGAGCAAATGCGGGTAACGTAGGACGTTGAAGAGTTTTATCCAGCATATTAACAAACTCTGATGCCACATGTTGGCAATCTGCAGCACTCCCCCCGTTGCCGCAGAGCAGAACTTTTCCTCCCGATAAAAAAGTATCTACAATAAGTTGGGATGCAGCAAGAATAGAATCAGAACATTTATTTAATGTTAACTGTTTAACACGGATGCTTTCTATGAAATGTTTTTCTACTTTTTTACGATACAGGTTGTTGCTATTGGCCATTTTGCTAGGCTGAGTTTATGTTAATTTTATATAAATGTCAATTATTTATTAGCAGTGATATAATGAACACACTAACAAATATTCATTCTATGCAAGCAATAATCATGGCAGGCGGAAAAGGGACAAGACTTCAGAATTTGACTAAAGATGTAATTCCCAAACCATTAGTTAAAATACATAATAAACCGATACTTGATTACGTGATTGAGCATGCAATAAAAAACGGTTGTGATGACATAATCATTTGCACCGGCTACTTGAGTCATAAAATACTTCAACATATTAAGAACAAACAATATGGTGCATCAATACGCATTTCTGAGGAAAAAGAACCCTTAGGTACTGCCGGGGCACTGAATGCAATAGCGGATTTATTGGATGATGAATTTTTTATAATCTATGCTGACGTCTACACAACGATAAGTTTTAAGAAAATGCTACAGTTCCATAAAAAAAGAAAAGCGGATGTAACTATTGCCGTTCATGCATCAGATCATCCACATGATAGTACAATTGTAAAAATTGATAAAAACGGAAAGATTCTGGAAATGATTGAAAAGCCGGGAGAAAATTGGAAACAATATGGTAATCTGACACAAACGTCTCTTTACTTAATGAAAAAAGAAGTAATAAACTTTATTACGAAAAATGCAAAACTGGATTTTGAAAAAGATATCTTTTCAAAAATGCTTATGCAAGGAAGTCGTATCTATGGTTACTTTACAAAAGAATACGCAAAGGACATTGGTACACCTGATCGGTACCATGCAGTAGTAAACAAAATCTTATATGCTACAAAACTCATTCATTGAATTCTCAAACACACTACCATATAATTGCCAAAGAATGACAAAACAGACAATCGATATCGTCCTCCCGGCCTACCATGAACAGGAAAATATTCAAAAAGTGATAACCGACATAAATAAATATGTAAAAACTCCCCACATTATTACCGTTGTTATTCAGGAAAAAAGAGATCGCACCTTAGAAATCGTAAAAGAACTTCAAAAAAGCGTAAAAAACATTACTATTGTTTTTACTCAAAATGGCAGAGGAATGCTTAAAGCTCTTAAAAAAGGTTTTACTTCTACGAAAAACCCAATCATAACCATAATGATGGCAGATCTTTCAGATAATCCAAAAGATATCGATAAAATGGTACATAAAATTAATGACGGATTCGATCTTGTATGTGGTGCCCGGTATATACGAAATGGCAAAAGAATTGGCGGACCAAAAGTAAAAGGATTTCTTTCATATATTGCCTGTATGAGTCTCAATAAATTAATTGGACTGCCCACAAATGATGCTACAAATGCATTTAAATGCTTCAGAAGATCACTTCTTGAACAGATAACAATTGAAAGTAAAGAAGGATACGAATTTCCTTTGGAGATTACTGTCAAAGCGTTTAAAAAAGGATTAAAAATTACCGACGTGCCGACAATTTGGAAAGAACGGGAAAAAGGTGAATCAAAATTTCATCTCGTTCGTGATATCCCACTTTATCTGAGATGGTATCTTTATGGAATTTTTACAGAAAAACAAAGTTAATTTTTATCTTAGAATGAAAAACGTTTTTCGCTTACTTAAAAAAAATAAAATAACTCTCTTTGTTGTCGTTGCTCTTTTCTTTTTCTCCGTCTTTCTTCGTATATGGAATCTTAATGGCATGGGGCAAGTTTGGGACGAAGTTGGCCATCTTACAGAAAGCTATCAAACGATTGAATACATCAAACATGGGGATTTTCACGAAGATCTCTGGTGGAAAAATGCCGATCATCCGCCTCTCTCTAAATATGTCCGCGGTTTGGTATCGTATCTCGATATTGAAAAATATTCCGCCAATGGAACCCCGATCTTTCGCTATGATCTGACATACGATCGCATGGTATCAGTCATTTTAGTTTCACTCGCAGTAGTCTTCACTTTTCTCATAACAAGGCGTTTCTTGTCTTTACATGTCGGTATCATTGCCGCATTAATACTTTCGATGTTGCCGATTCTTCTCGGGCATTCCCGCATCGGCCTTCTCGAACCGTTTCTAATCCTTTCCTATACGGCGGCGACTTATTCGTTCATACTCTTTTTAGAAAAAACTACTAAGACACGATGTCTCGTAGCCGGAATTGTTTTGGGATTTGCTATGCTTTCTAAAGAAACGAATGTTGTCCTTCTTCCGCCATTTTTTATTCTTGCGTCATATCTGTACAAAAGATATAAAAAAAGAAATCTTTATAATAAACAGTTCATCATTCAATTAGTAAGTATTTTTGCTCTTGCCGGACTGACTTTTTTTCTTCTCTGGCCGATTCCGTTCTTTCATATAAAAGAATATCTTGCCTTCACTTATGACCTGAGATTTAAAGTACATACACCTATTCCTGAAGTATTTTTCGGACATCTTGAACTCGTGCGTCCGTGGTATTATATTGTCTACTTCTTTATCACTACTCCTCTTATTATTCTCATGTTTTTTTTGTTTGGATTTTATAAGATTATTAAAACAAAAAATTGGTTTCTCTCTCTGCTAATTCTCTGGTTTCTTTTTCCGTTTGTTCAATCTTTTTATCATAACCGCCAACAAGGCATACGGTATATTATTGAAATTTATGTACCAATGGCAATTATTGCCGCGTATGGATTTGATGTTTTTGTAAATAAATTTGTGAAACAAACCGGGAAAAAATTGTTACTTTTTATTCCGATTGTTATCTATCTTTTAATCATAATCGTAAGAATTTCTCCTTATTATTTAGATTATTTTAACGGACTCGTCGGGGGCGCAAAAGGTGTCTATGAAAAAAAGTTATTCCATCTTGCATGGTGGGGACAAGGTGAAAGAGAAGCCGGATTATGGCTTGAGCACAATGCCTCTAGTGGATCTCACGTCGGTCTTGCCATTGGTCCGACATTTGTTCTTCCGCAAACACCACACCTTTCTTATGAACTCTATCAATCCAGAAAAAAATATGATTATGTTGTTGTTTCATTTTATGAGGTAGTACGAATAGGATTTGACGATGCTCCCGTCAAAAAAAATTATAAAGTTGTTTACTCGGTGATGGCTGATGGAGCGCATTTGATTGACATTTATCAACGCAAAAAATAATAACTATCCTCTCTATTCCATCAAGGCTACTCATCTGCTATTATATACCAAAAGTTTCTCTATGAGCCGCAAAAAATTAATCACATTCGGTATCCCTTGTTTTAATGAAGAAGTAAATGTTGCAAAAACATATACAACATTAAAAAGAACGGTTTCTAAAAATCGAGAATATGATTACGAATATGTTTTTGTCGATAACGGAAGTACTGATAATACCAAAGAAGAAATAAAAAAACTTGCCGGCAAAAATAAAGATGTTGTAGGAGTGTTTCTTTCAAGAAATTTCGGAGCTGAAGCGTCAAATCAAGCAACGATAGATTTCGCAACAGGAGATGCGATAATTCTTTATGAATGTGATATGCAGGATCCTCCGGAACTCGTTCTGACGTTACTGAAAAAATGGGAAAAAGGTTTTGATCTTGTTATCGGAGTTCGTAAAAAAACACAGGAAAGAATTTTAATGAGATTTGCAAGAAAAGCATTTTATAGAATCTTCCGGATGGTTTCTAATGTTGATATTCCTGTAGACGCAGGCGCCTTCTGTCTTATGGATAGAAAAGTTATTGATGCATTAAAACACTTACCTGAAAAATATAGATTTTACCGGGGACTTCGTGCTTGGGTTGGTTTCAAAACTACTTATATTTTTTATGAAAGAAGAAGAAGAGAATTCGGAAAAAGTAAAACCAGCACTTTATATTACCTAAACTACGCAATAAGAAGTTTTTTTGGATTTTCATATTTACCGCTGAACATAACTATCTATACCGGTGTCACACTTATCTTTTTTTCCTTTATATTTATCATTATTTATCTTCTCAGATTTCTCTATCATGGTATACAAATTGATACAACGACTGTCATCATTTTGCTCGTTGTACTTTTCGGAGGCTCACAGCTCTTGGCAATTAGTATGATCGGAAAATACATTCAAGTAATCATTGAAGAAACAAAAAACAGACCACTATATGTCATTGATGAAATAACAAAAGGGAGTAAAAAATAATTTTATGCACGACCCACAATTGATGGTACTTATTGCCCTCATTTCTTTGATCATCTTCATGGCAGGAGTGTTCATGTATAAATTTGTTTATCCGAAAAAAAATATTCATCCTCTCATACTCTTACTGGGAATTTCATTGCTGCCGCTTATCAGTATTCTCAGACCTGGTTCGTATGAAAGCGGGGATTTATCGGCACATGCAAAGATCGCCATAATGTTTTACAATATGATTTCGCATGGAAATATGATACCTCAGTGGTCAGATCTTGTTTGCGGAGGGTATGGGTGCCCGTATTTTATTTTTATGTATATTTCACCCTACTATATTGCGAGCCTCTTTCATTCCTTTGGTTTTTCATTTGTTGACAGTATAAAACTTGTTCTTGCCACTTCTTTTGTTGGATCAGGAATGGCAATGTATTTTTGGGCAAAAGAAGAATTTGGGAAAAAAGCAGGATTTATAGCAGGTCTCTTTTATCTCTTTGCGCCATATCATTTGGTCGATCTTCACTTTAGAAACGCTGTCGGAGAAATGTTGGCAATAACTGCTTTGCCGTTATGTTTTTTGTTTACAAAAAAAATTATCATGGATGCAAAACCACTCTGGATTATTCTTAATGCGATCTCAATTTCATTTCTGATTTTTTCTCATCTTGTTGCATCTGTCATAACGATTCCATTTCTTGTGATATATTCATTACTTATTTTACTCCATAAGAAAAAAAACAAATTTCGCTCATTTGCCTCAGTGCTCTTATCTTTTTTTCTCTCCCTTTCTTTATCATCTTTCTATTGGATTCCGATTGCTTTTGAGAAGCAATACATATTCTGGGGATCAGTTACCTTTGTCTTCTTTTCCCCTCTCTCTGATCTTCTTTATTCACCTTGGAGATTGGGATTTCTTTTTCAAGGTCATAGCGGAGAAGCATCTCATGCAGTAGGCTATTTTCAATTACTGGCTGTTGTTGTCGCATTATGGTTTCTTGTAAAAAAGAAAATAACTAACAGATATAAAAAAAATATTTTAATTCTCTTTTTGCTTTCATTCCTTGTAACATTTCTTATGATTCTTCCGATGGCAAAACCGCTTTGGGATATTATTCCATTGATGAAAAGTTTTCAATTTTCTTATCGTTTACTTATATTTAATATATTCAGCACCTCAATCATTGCCGGAATTGTTCTTGAAGAAATACCGCACAAAAAATTTGTTATTATTTTTTGTTTTCTTGCATTTGCCACAACAATTCTTAACTGGGGAAATAGAAAGGTTGCTCCGGAAATAACTGACCAAAGCATCAAAAATCAACTTCTTTATACTGATTTTGCTCAAAGAGATTTTGTTTCCCCTATCTGGATTAATGGTAACCCTACTTATAATAAACATAGGCCACTCGGCGATCAATTGATAGTCACCTCGGGACAAGCACAAATCAAACAAATAAAAAGCGACCCTTTAAAACATGAATATCTTATTCTTGCTCAATCTGATATTTCGTTACGGGACAATACCTTTTATTATCCGGGGTGGATTGTCACTGCAAATGAAAACCCAACGCCAATTATCTTGAAGGACAAACAGTATCCCGGAACAATAATGTTTACCTTAAAAAAGGGACTTTACAAGGTTGACGTGCAATTTACGGACACTCTTGCGAGAAAAATAGGAAAATACATAACACTCCTGACTGTTATTGCGATACTCCTCTATACATTTATTGCACTACTACCGAAAAAGTTTTATAAAAAAATAATGTCTTTGCAGTATAAATAGAACTTTCATTTTCGTAACAAACTTCATATACTTATACAATGGGATTATTAAGATTTTTATTTGCACTCATCGTGCTCATATCTCACGCAGGACTTTTATTCGGCGGCAACATTGCAAGTAGTACTATTGCTGTAAATTCTTTTTATATTATTTCAGGATTCTACATGTCTCTTATCTTAGATAAGAAATATAATAAAAAACATTCAAAATTTTTATTTTGGAGCAATAGATTCTTAAGAATTTTTCCTCTTTATTGGGCAACATTATTGGTGATGCTTGGGTTCATTTTGGTAAAATTCTTTTTCCATGTCGGCAATGAAGATAATGCTATTACCCACTACATTAATCATGCACCCCAAATCTCACCGGTCTTTTTTGATCTCAATCTCATTAATTATATTGTCAGAAATCTGACACTCATTATTACTTACGACTACTTTTTACCCAATGACAGCACTCCCGGATACTTACTTGTGCAACAAGCCGCAACATTGCAGGTAGAGTTACTTTTCTATCTCATCGCACCATGGCTTGTCTCTCTCTCAAAAAAAATATTTTCATACTTCTTTATTATCTATGCATGTATCACATTCGGCATCATAATTCCGCTTCATCTCCTATCTTACAATTTAATTTATATTTTCTTAAGTGTACTTATCTATTTTTTATTAGGAGTAGGAAGCTACAATATTCTCTATAAAAAAATTGCCGATAAAAAAGTCAGTACTCGAAAAAGTCTCGGAATCTTCGCAACGATATTACTTTATTTATTATTTTTTAATATTATCCCTTTGCCTATTGGAAACTTCATTTACTACACATTGTTTTTCTTAACTATTCCTTTCATTTTTAAACTGACGAAATCCCATGTTATTGATTTGTTTCTCGGTAAACTTTCGTACCCGATATATATTACCCATTTCTTAACTATTAAATTCTTTGCCAATATTTCACTCTTTAAAGAACCGTCCAATCCAAGAACAGTATTAATTATTATAGTGACAATTATTGTTTCTCAACTTGCAGTAATATTTATTGAAGAACCGATTGACAGATTCAGACAAAAACGACTGAAACGAAAATAAATTTTATGAATATAGTTCTATTTTTAAAAAGGCATTGGCTTAGTATTGTTTCTTTGGTGATCATTATTTACTTACTGACTTTCTTCCATTTTAAAGGGATTATTTTCTATGATGAAGGATATATTCTTAATTCAGGAGTAAGAATAATTCACGGACAAATTCCCTATCGTGATTTCGATATCGCCTATACACCTCTTACCTCAGTCATTACCTCATGGTTTTTGTTTGTGTTCGGAGAAAGTGTTTTCTCCGGTAGGTTAGCCGCAATGGCAATTTCGTTATTGTCTCTTTTTGCAATCTTTAAAATACTACAACAAATAACCAAAAATAAATATCTTATTTTTATGTGTTTGCTATTTTTTATCGCCTGGGGGCCTGCACATATTAACTTTCCCTGGCCAACGATGTTTGCAATTTGCTTCTTACTCTATACACTTCTTTTTCTATTACTTGGAGCAAAACAAAAAAATATCAGCTACTTTTATTATGCTGGTATTACAACCGCTCTGACATTTCTGTCAAAACAAAATTTTGGCTTTGGTGTATTTGTTGCGTGTCTCATTTTCTTTCTCTTTTCCTACACATATAAAAATCGTAGCACAATCACCGGTTATCTCCTGGGTATCGGATCGATTTGTTTGCTCACAATATGCGTCGGTATTGCTACCGGTTCTTTATTTCCTTTTGTTAATAATCTTTATATCTACACATTTAAAAGAATCCTCATTGACAAGGCAATCGATACACCCTTTTTATACGAAGGGTCGTGGCTAACAAAATTACTTAAGTTTATTCTCTATACAGCACCACTTACTCTTTCTTCAATTGCATTTTTTGTGGTGAGAACTTCTCAAAAGAAATTGATTATCATTCCTCTTTTTGTCGGAATATTCTATTTTCTCGGAATACGTCCGACTACCGACTATAATCACCTCGTTCCGCTCCTTGCAATTTGTTGTTTGCCTTTAGCTCTCATCATCACTACCGTCAAAAAAGGAATTTTCAAAACGGGTTTCGTTTTCTTTCTTTTATGTATGACTATGCTTGGTTTATACACTGCATATTTTAAAAATTATTATAAATGGGAGTCTCCGCTCTCTATTAACACTTACTTTGCAGATAACTCGCATCTGAGAATTTTTATTGAAAAAGATAAAATAAAAAATATCGATGCGCTTACTTCGTACATCGATTCGCATACGAAATCCGATGACAATATCCTGGTTACTATCTATTCACCAATGGTATATTTTTTGACAAATCGGGAAAATCCTACCAGGTATGATTTGATTAATCCAAACGATATACCGGTATCCTATCAAAAAGATGTCATTTTCGAGTTGAAGAAAAAAAATGTGCCGTTGGTTGTCGAAACGGATGTCATTAGCGATAAAACATCGATAATAGGTAAATATATAAAGGTGAATTATCCGGTGAAGAAGGTTGTCGGTGGTTTTATTATTTTTCAGAAATCTTCCACAAAGTAAGATAGAGCTTTGTCATCTTTTCCCATGTTTGTTTTTGTACCCAATGGTATGCTTCATCAATCATCTTTTTCTCAAGACTTGGATTATTTATACATTCCTGCACGCGTTGCACAAGCATCTGAGGATCATTTTCAATAATAATAAAACTGGCAAACGGAGACATATTCAAATAATCTTCTTTTACCGGGTTGTCGTAGACGGCGAAAACTAGTCGTTTTGCTGCAAATGCTTCAAGAATTGACAGATATCTTGAAACAAAAGCAAATCGGTATTGGGCAAAATATCGCTCAGGATCTTTTTGAAATCCTAACACTTTTGTTTTTTTCTCAATGTTTTTTTTATACTTCCCATCACCAATTACTAAGAAGTTAAACTGCGGAAATTTATTTTTTATTATCTCAATCGCTTTCATATATTGCATTATTCCCGTTTGCTCATCCAGCCTACCAAAAAATAACGCGGACTTTGAATCTTTAATCTTAAATCTTACATCTTTAATCTTCTGCGTTTCAACCGCTCCGTATGAAACCAACGTCGGATTCGTCCCATACCATTTTTTCATAAAATCGCCGATACAAATATTTCCCCATGATAATTTTTCTGAAATTTTTCTTACAACAATTGCCTTTTTCTTGATCGGATAACTCTCGTATCCATGAAAAGTCGTATAGACAGGTTTTTTCGGATAAAGAAAACGGAAAGGTAAATACCAATAAAAAACATCATGACAGTGGATGATGTCTGCCTGCTGAATAAGATTTCTCTTGCCCATCAGCCACTTCCAGATAAGAAATTTCTTCTTTTCTCCTTCCTTCATAACAGGCATGCGGAAAACGGTAATTCCGTTGAGATGTTTTTTTTTGAGAGGATTCTGAGACTCGGTTATAACCGTTACCGTATGACCCTGAAGGAGCAATCGCTTGCTGATTTCCAAAACGTGCCTCTCTACTCCACCGATATCCGGATAAAATCTTCTGGTAAGAAAGAGGACATTCATTCGTAGTACTTCTTTAATTTTTCATTTGCCTTCATAAAAAATTCTTTGATACTATTGATACTTTTTGCGTGCGTGCTGTCTTTTTCTCTCTGACCTTTTTCTTTTATCACTTTTTCATACAGGTGTTCGAGTAAAAGCACGGTATTTTCAATGCCAAATTTTTCAACACTCTTAAGAGCGCCTTGAGAAAGTTGCCCGTAGAGTTGGTCATTATTCAGCAAATCAAGTGTTTTTTCTGCAAACATCTTCGTGTCCTGCTTGACAAGATAACCGTTCTTTCCTATCAAAATAACATTATCAAATGCTTCATCATTTACCGCAACAACGGGAACGCCGGAAGCCAAAGCTTCAAGAAGCACCAATCCTTGCGTCTCTGTTCGGGATGCAAAAGTAAAAACATCCGCATCTGTATATACTTTTGCAATATCTTTATGCTTAACCGATCCGAAAAAATAAACATTCTCTTTGAGATGCAATTGTCTGACAAGTTTTTTTAAATTTTGCTTTTCCGGTCCTTCTCCTACTAAGACAAGTACAGCATGAGGATTTCTTTCATGAATTAATGTAAATGATTTTATAAGAAAATCAACTGATTTTTCTTTACCCAATCTACCGACGTACAATAAAATTTTTGTTTGAGTTGCAATTGCAATTTTCTTCCTGATAAATCCTTTCTCTACGTTTTGATAATTTTCCAGATCGATACCGCTCGGCAGAACCTGTATGGGTCTTTTTACTCCGTAAGAAACAAGTTCTTTTTTAACTCTTTCAGTCGGTGCGATAAGCTGATCACAAAAATTACCGACAAACTTACTTGCAAGTTCGGTCATTTTTGGTGTAACTATTTTTCCGTTAAAAAAATAATGGGTGTAACGGTTAAACAATGTATGATATGTTCCGACAAAAGGAATTCCTTTTGCCTTTGCTATCTGCAAGCCAAGTAGCGTCATCCCGCCTCCCGAGTGACCGTGAATGACATCAAAATTTATTCCGAGAATTTTCAAAAGCGGCTTTTCAGGTAATTGCAGCGTCCATCGCATTTCCGGTGCATCAATAAATTTTATTGACGTCAGGCGGTAAATATCTTTTCTTTCGTCTTTGTATCGGGGATATCGCGGAGCGATGATATAGACCTGATGACCTCGTCTCTCTAAAGCCCGCGCGCATGTTTCAACCGATGTTGCAAGGCCGTCCAGTTGCGGCAGATAACTATCTGTAAAAAAACCGATTTTCATTGTCTTTATAAACTAACTGTTCAGTATTATATAACACGTAGGCGTGAATAACAATTCAGTGAGGCAGAAAACGACGATGCTTTAACCTTTTTTCTTATGCACCCCAACGTTAAATTGAAAAATCTTTGTATGAATTTTCCCGAAAAAGAGAATATGCATTTCAATAATAAAATATTTTAGGGTTGTTTTCAGTCTTCCTTCCTCGGCAAACCGGCGAAATGATGCGTTCACTTTTTCTGACATGAGGACCCGAAATTTACCCACTTTTCCCGCACGATAAATATAATCCTGATCTTCGCCGACAAATGCCGCTTCGTCAAATCCATTTATTTTTTCATGAAGACTTTTCCTTGCAAAAATACAGTAACCATAACAATGCGGCCTGAATCGTTCGGTAAATCGATAATACCAATTAATCATGTTTGTACCAAGTGCATCGAGGGGTCCAAGTGACGCTGCAGAGGTGTAGCAGGTTGCGGAATCCAGGTTGCGATCATTAAATTCTTTGAGGTTATTTTCAATAAATTTGGGTGGAAGCGTCGTATCAGCATCGAGAAACAGTAAAACGTCTTCTGTTGCTGCTTTTGCACCGTTATTTCTTCCGACAGGCATATACCCCCCTTTAACAATAAGGCAGCCATAATCTGCTGCAATTTTTTTTGTTTCATCGGTTGAGCCAGCGTCGGCAACAATAATTTGCGCGGGTTGGGTTGTTTGATTTTTAAGAGATTCAAGAAGCAGCGGTAAGTATTTCTCCTCATTTAATGCAGGAATAACAATACTTATGGGGGCGTTCATACATTCATTCTGAGGTTATTGTTGCTGTTTGTCAAGCTAAATAGTACAATACAATCACTATGAGGATTTCTGTAGTTATTCCCGCTTATAACGAAGAAAAATACATTGGCGCGTGCCTTGAAGCCATGGTAAATCAGGAAGAGAAGGCCGATGAAATTATTGTCGTTAACAATAATTCTACTGACCGAACCGTTGAAATTGCAAAACAATATCCGGTAATCATCGTCAATGAGCAGGAACAGGGAATGATTCAGGCACGAAACCGCGGCTTTAATGAAGCACAATACGAAATCATTGCGCGTACCGATGCCGACACGATTGTTCCATCAAACTGGATTAAAAAAATTAAAGAAGATTTTCTTTCCGAAGCACTTGTTGCTCTTTCCGGTCCCTCCTATTTTTACGAAACACCCGCACACTTATCTTCAAAAACTGTTTACAATCTCCATAAGCCATACTTTCGTATCATGAGGCAGGTTTTGCGGCATGATTGCCTCTATGGCCCGAATATTGCCCTACGGAAAAGCGCGTGGGAGCAAATAAAAAATCAAGTTTGCCTCAATAATAACGACATTCATGAGGATATTGATCTTGCCATTCATATTGCGCCGCTTGGACTTATTAAATTCGACAAAACATTAATCGTGAACTCATCATTTCGACGATTTAAGCGATTTCAACCGTACCTTGAGTACCCCCACCGACTCATAAGCTCTATCCGCAACCACAAACAGTTTACCATGAGAGCACAAGGCACAAAACTGATTAAACGGATTGTTGCAAGAACCTTTATTAAAGATATGCTATAAAACCAATTGCTTCTCCACTTATGAACAAACTCATTCATTCCGCATCACTCACACTCCTTGCTCTTTCATCTATCATTCTTGTCGGTTTGCAAATAAAAACGTTTGGTTGGATCTTGCTTGCACTCGGCGCATGCATACTTTTTTTGTCGAATAATAAACAATTTAAAAAAGATATCAGTCTTATTTTTATCTCACTTGCACTTCTCGGTGTTGCTCAGATTTCAACCGCAATGGACGGATTACGTCCTCTTTTCATGGCTATTCCCTTACTCCTCGCACTTTTTATCCCTTACCTCGTTTCGCGATTTGTCTACAAAGATTATCTCGTCAGATTTAAATTTGACCATGAAAAAAGCTGGTTTAAAACAGAGTTCACCTATGTCTTTGCAGCGGTACTCCTAACGTATAGCTTCCTCCCGCTTATGATGCGTTTGACAGGCTCATATGCGAATTGGACGATCCACAATAATGCTCCATATCTCATCATGGCCTTTATCGGCATGAATGCCGTCGGCATTTGGGATGAGTTATTTTTCGTAAGCACGCTGCTTGGCATTTTAAAAAGACATATTCCTTTCTTTATTGCAAATCTCATACAAAGTGTCATTTTTACTTCTTTTTTATATGAATTAGGGTTTCGGGGGTGGTCATTTCTTCTCGTTTTTCTCTTCACTTTTCTCCAAGGGAATGCCTATCAAAAAACCGGATCGCTCTTTTATCTCATCAGCGTGCACCTTACTGTGGATTTTATTTTATATCTTACTCTCATACATGCCTATTACCCGAATTTAATGCCAATATTTTTGATCAAATAACAAAGCCCTTCGTTGACAAAGGCTCATCGCAATTGAGATAATAACTCTTATGGAAATCCTCAGAAAAATTTATTTCTTCTTCATAGACACGATGCAAACCATTCTTCTTGCAGCATCAATCTTTCTTATCATTTACATCTTCCTTTTCAGACCCTTTCAGGTCAGCGGCGAGTCAATGTTCCCTACCTTTAAAAACAGAGAATATATTCTGACAAATTTAATAACGCTCCGTTTTGCACCTCCCGCACGAGGAGATGTGGTTGTTTTCAAGGCGCCAACCGATCATGAAAAAGACTTTATCAAACGGGTTATGGGGCTTCCGGGAGACTCTGTATATATCAAAGGTGGATTTGTCTATATTAACGGCAAAAAAGCAGATGAACATGTGTATCTGGGAAGTGACGTAAGAACGTATGGCGGAGCGTTTCTTCAGGAAGACACACCCGTGACTGTTCCTGAAGGCAACATCTTGGTGATGGGAGATAATCGACCGTTCAGTTCCGACTCACGTGAATGGGGATTTCTGAAAATCAGTGAGGTTATTGGAAAATCAATCTTTGTTTATTGGCCGATAAATAAAATGCGGGTAGTTAAAAATCCGTTTACTCAGTAAGCGCCTTGTGGATAGCTTCGATTTTTCTGGTTGTTTCTTCAGGTCCGCCGGTAACTTCAATTAACACCTTTGCTTTACTTCGTGACTGCGAAATCTTTACTTTTACTTTTTTAACGACATCGTCGATAAGAAACTCCTGAATAGCCTTTGCCATCTGATCTTGTTCCGGAATATAGAGAATTTCTTTATTGTGACTCGGTTCTTTATCTTGTACTTCGCCTTTCACTTTTCTTGCAAATTCTTCTGTCTGGCGGACGGTGTAATTATCACGAAGAACTGTCTTGAACACATCAAGCATCAACTTATGCTCTCCAAGCGAGAGGAGAGGCCTTACATGACCTTCCGTGATGACTCCGGCAACAAGTGCATCCTTCACAGCATCAGGCAAAGAAAGCAATCGAATGGTATTTGACACGGTCGGCACACTCTTTCCGACTCTTTTTGCTACTTCGGTTGTCCCGAGACCGAATTCGTCGATTAATCGTCTGTAAGCAAGTGCCCGTTCAATCGGATTAAGGTCTTCACGTTGCACGTTTTCAACGATAGACATTTCAAGCATGCCTTGAGGAGTAGTCTCTTTAACAACAACCGGTACTTTTGCGAGTCCAAGCACCTTTGCTGCTCTCCATCGGCGTTCTCCGGCAATAATTTGATAACCTGCAGGTGTCATAGCGACGACAATCGGTTCCAAAATTCCCTGTTCGCGAATTGATTCAACAAGATCTGTCAAAGAGTCGGGGGTAATAACGCCGCGGGGTTGCAGTGGATTAGATTGCAATTGATTAGTCTCGAGTTCGTAAATATTGCCTATTGGCTGATTATCCATGAATTACCTCAATAATTTTTTTACCTTTATGCGTTTTGAATTGTACTGTTCCTTCGACAATTGCAAAAAGAGTATAGTCATTTCCCATTTCAACGCCTGTTCCTGCAAAAAACTTTGTACCTTTTTGACGGACGAGGATATTACCCGGGAAGGCTTGCTGTCCGCCGTAAAGCTTCACGCCAAGACGCTTAGCTCGCGAGTCTCTATTTCCTTTTACTGATCCTTGTGCTTTTGTATGTGCCATATATCTACTTTCTCAAGACTTTTGTGAAAATTCTCCTCAATAGTACGACAACTTTTCACGATTGTCAAGATTATTCTTTTGTTTTCTTTGCAATTGTTTTCTTTTCTTTAACTTCTACCGGTGCTTCTTTTGCAGGCTTACTTCCTTTAGCTGCAATTGAAACGATTTCTACTTTGGTCAGATGTTGTCTGTGTCCGTATACTTTGCGATATCGTGCTTTTGCTTTAAATTTAGCAACTCTTACTTTCTTTGCTTTGATTTGACCGAGTACTTTTGCAGTGACACTTATCCCTGCGACGTGAGGTTGTCCGATTTTAACGAGCGATCCTTCTTCGACATACAAAAGTACGTCATTGAAGATAAGCTCTTTGCCTTCTTCTGTCTTTAATTTTTCAAGCTCGACAACAGCTCCTTCGTTAACTTTGTATTGTTTGCCGCCTGAGGCTATTACTGCATATTTCATACTATTCGGTTATTATAGCAAACTTTTCATGCTTCGACAAGGCTCAGCATGATCCTGAGCCTCCAAACGGACTTGTCCTGAGCTTGCCGAAGGATCATCTAATTTCCAGCACGCGTTCTTTTCTCTGGGAAGAACTCAATGCAGAGACAATGCCGAGGAAGATAAAATTGGAAAGAAGCGAATTGCCTCCATAAGAAACAAATGGCAAAGTGACACCTACAACAGGCAAATAACCGATGTTCATTCCGATATTGACAAACCCCTGGATCAGGAAGAATCCAAAGCAACCGGCAGTAAATAATTTACTAAATTGATCTTCGGAATTTTTAAAAACGAGATATATTCGGTAGCAAAGAAAAGCAAAACAGACAACCACGAAAAGCGCCCCAATAAATCCGATGCCTTCGGCAAGTGTCGCAAAAATAAAGTCCGTATGTCTCTCCGGGAGAAACCTCAATGAAGATTGCGTTCCCTGAAACCATCCTTTTCCCATGAACATCCCGGAACCCACGGCAATAATCGCCTGGATACTATTGTATGACCTCCCAAGCGGATCAAGTGCCGGATTCAGAAAGGTAAACACCCGCTGCCTCTGGTAATCGTGAAGCAGTGACCAAATAACAGGTGAGGCAAAAAGAAGAGGCAAAATCGAAAATCCGAATAAATACAATGGATAGCCATACACAAGCAGCACGAAAACAGCAACAAATATATAAATCAGCCCGCTTCCCAAATCCGGCTGCAAAACGATAAGCAGCACAATCGGAAGCAAGAGACACAATGTAAAGAAAAATGATTTATTCTTTGAATAGGTTGTATGAGCAAGAAAAGACGCAAATGAAATTGCCAAAAACGGCTTGAGAATCTCCGAGAATTGCAATCTGGCTCCAAAAATTTCAATCCAGCGAACCGCTCCCCGACTTTCGATACCGATAACAAAAATAACCGAGAGCAAAATTAAGGAAATAATATAAATCGGTTTCGTGAGCTGCTTCAGAAAGTCGATGCTGATTCTGGAAAAAAAGAAGTAAGCCGCCAAAGAGATTATAAGAGAGATCACCTGAGTTCTAAAATAGAGAAGATTAATAGAAAACAATGTCGCCAAACTGATACTGACCAAAAGTAATGCCGGTGCTAAGAGCAACCAGTCGATGTGAAATTTATTTCTCATGAATGCATTAAACGTTCTATGGCTCAATGGCTCTATGGTTAAAACGTTTTGACCATAAAACCATAGAACGTCTAGTGAAGTCGCTTTATTTCAAAAGACCCTCGAGACAAAGAATTAACTAATGCACTTGTCTTAATATACTCTTCAAATTCCTTCGGCCAGTCTTCAAGAATCAAATCAATTTTTTCATCAAGATTGGTGCCCACTTTCTTCCTTTCATCCTGAATCAATCGGACGATATCGCGGGCTTCTCCTTCTGCTTTGAGTTCTGATGTAATTGTCGTATCGAGAGTAACGGAAAGTTCATCTGAAGATTTTTTATCAAAAACAACAGCTTTAACGTTTACTTCATCTTTAATGAGCTGCACCAGTCCATCCGACAAGACCTCGGTACCGGTCACTGTTAATTTTCCAAGCGGATGACGAACTTTCAGTTGTGCTTCTTTTCGTTGCGAAAGAGCAATTTCAACAATTTTTCGGACAATTTTCATTTCGTCTTCCAATTTTTTATTAACCAAACCGGACTCAGTCTTGGGGAAATCTGCTAAATGAACCGATTCTTCATCGGTAATATTGATGTAAATTGCCTCAACCGCAAAAGGCGCGATGGGTGCAAACAATTTTGAAACAGTGGTCAAAACAGTGTGTGTCGTTTCATAAAACGCATTTTTATCATCTTCCGATGGAGCGCTCGGCCCGACACGATCACGGCTTCGTCTGATATACCACGTTGAAAAATCACTGACAAAACTCTTAAGCGCATCAATCGCAGTAACCGTATCATAGCCGTCCAAGCTTTTGGTAACAGAAGAAACTAAACCATGCAGAAGAGAAAGAATCCACTCATCAAGAACATTTTGACTTTTCATTTTTGATTTTTGATTTTCCGGACTCCAGCCGTCCAAATTCGCATAGGTGACAAAGAAATTGTAGACATTCCAGAGAATCAACATCGTCCCACGAACCTGCTGTTTATACTGATCTTCAGAAATCAAAATATCTTCGCCGTGCATGACAGGGCTGCCGAGAAGATACAAACGCAACGCGTCTCCTCCGTAGCGCTGCAACATTTCTTTGGGATCAGGATAATTTTTAAAATTCTTACTCATCTTCCGTCCGTCAGTACCCAAAATTACTCCTTCTACGAGCACATTTCGGGAAAGGATATTTTGTCCGTCTTTTCGCAGGTCTAAGGCATTGGCGATAACGTGCAATACGTAAAACCAGGCACGAATTTGTCCGGTATACTCACCGATAAAATCAGGTGCATAAAAACTCTCCAATGCGGGCTGATCACCAAAAGGATAATGTCTTTCACCAAATGAAGCGGAGCCAGCCTCAATCCAACTGTCCAACACTTCGGGAACACGATGAACTTCTTTGCCGCATTTTTCGCATGTTACTGTTACTTCATCAATTTCAGGCTTATGGAGATTCGTCACCTTTTTGCCCGATCTTTCTTCGAGTTCTTTGATCGACCCGGGAACAAAACGCTCACCGCACTCACATTCCCATACCGGAACAGGTGATCCCCAATAACGATTTCTGGAGATATTCCAATCGGGTGCGTTCTCAAGACTTTTTTCAAATCTTCCGTGCTTGAAGTGCTTCGGGAACCAATTGACCAGCTCATTGGTCTTTTTCATTTTTGCTTTCAGATCCTGGACATCCACATACCACGCATCAATCGGTGCATAATACAGTCTTGTGTGACATCGCCAGCAAAGCGGTACGTTATGCGGCAACTCTTGGGCTTTGTAGATTAAGCCTCGTTTTTCTAAATCTTCTTCCACAGGTTTGTTGGCTTTGAGATAATACATCCCACCAAACAAAGGAACTTCGGGCTTAATCATCCCCTCTTCATCTACATGCATGACCATGTGAATATTTTGTTCTTTCATTACTTTCAAATCTTCTTCTCCATACACAGCAATCGTAACTACTCCGGTTCCTTCATCTGCAGTAACGAAATCATCAACAACGATTTCAAATGCTTTCTCACCTTCTTTAATATCTTTTCGGTAATAATCATAGTGGGGTACAAATTTCCAACCATTAAGGTCTCTCCCTGTATATTCTTCAACGATTTCATATTTCCCTTCCAGCATCTTGAGTGTCGGCTTGGCCAAAATGTAGTACTCGTCACCTTGTTTGACTTTGACGTAGACTAATTCCGGATGAACAGCGAGTGCGGGAGTGACAATTTTATTCCACGGTGTTGTTGACCAGGCAAGAATGAATGTATCTTTATGATCTTCCAGCTGATACTTGTAGGTTGTTGCGGCATCAGGAATCTCTTTGTAATTATCTGCATCCATAGCAACTTCAAAATTAGAAATAGGCGTCGCGCAGTGCGGACAATAGAGGGAAACCTTCAACCCTTTATAAATATACCCCTTTTCATACATTTCGTGGAAAACCCACATCACTGATTCCATGTAAGGAAGATCCCAAGTTTTGTACGCGTTTTTAAAGTCAACCCAGCGGCCGATATGGTCAACATACCATTCCCATTCACCTGAGACTTGATTAACATAAAACAAGCATCGTTCGATGAACTTGGCGATGCCGATTTTTTCTTCAATATCTTTTTTTCGCTTAATTTCAAGTTCACCTTCAACTTTATTTTCAATCGGCAGTCCGTGACCATCCCAACCCCAGACCCGTCTCACACGATATCCCTTCATCGTCCAGTAACGGCCAAACAAATCTTTCGGCAAACTCGAGAGAAGCGAACCGTAATGAGGCATACCCGTGACAAAAGGCGGACCGTCAAGAAATGTCCAATCCCCGTTGGAAGCATCTTTTTCAACCGATTTTTCAAATGTCTTGTTCTTTTTCCAATAAAGAAGAATTTCTTCCTCAATTTGGGGAAAATCAATTTTGGGTGAAACAGGTTTAAACATGAGTATAATTCTAGTTGAAATGCATGCTTAATTCAAGCAATAAGGATGTGAATGATAATTCGTGAGGAGAAAGGAAGTGTTAATTCAATGTTGCCAGACCGACGGCAGGATAGGTTGTTGCATTTGCCGTGCATGTTATGCCCGTTTTTCCTGCTGCCGAAGACCAAACAATCCATACCGAATCGGTGGCCAAACAAGCACCTTTTGTTCTATTGGAAGTTGATTCAGCTAGAACATACACGATTGCATCGGTAGCATTGGCATTATAACAATAGCCATTCTGTACGTTCGGACCGGTTGCAGGACACGGTGCGGAAGAAGGAGCCGAAGGAGAAACCTTAATTTCTCCTGCTGTCTGCATGGTCGTCATCCATGTTGCATTGAGCGCCGGATATGCGCCATTTTGGCTTGTATAATATGACTGAATAGCTTTTCCCAACCCGCTTACGACTGTTATTTTTGCAGCATCCCTCCCTCTTGCCAGCTGTTCAAGCGGATTAATACCGACAAGTATTGCTCCCGCTAAAATACCCAAAATCGCAATAACGACAAGAAGTTCAATTAAAGTAAAGCCCCGCTGCATTTTTGGGAGAAAATTTTTCATCTATATCCAGTAGATCATATATAAAAGTTCTTGTCAAGTAATAAATAGCTTCCTTTTGAATGCTTCAAGTGATCCATTTTGTCTCATTTTCATGATATCAATTGCAAGTTGATTGCCCCAATACTCATCATGCATTACAATGTCTGCAAATTCATCAAAGGTGTATTCTATCATTGCAATCTTTTCTCCGGGGTCAAGCTTTGGCTCTGCAACTTTTTTACAGTTTCTTGCGATGAAAAGATAAATTTCCCAATCGATCTTATGAACCGGCTGATAACTTTTGACAAATTCCCAATCGTCGGATTCCAGACCTGATTCTTCCAATAACTCTCTTTTTGCGGTAACAAGCGGCTCTTCGTTTTCCTCTGCGCGTCCGCCGAAAAGCGAATGGAAATTCTCCTTATTCGGCTGAGACTGACGGGACATAAGAATTTTCTCACCCTGTGTGGCAATTATTTCAATGGTACTCGGCCGCTTGAGCATCTCAAATGTCTCAACGCTTCCGTCAAACATCTTCTGCTGCCATTGATAGACGGAAAAAATAACACCTTTGAAAACCAATGTAGCTTCTTCCGGAAGTTTCATAATTCGATTGTAAAATAACTCTGACTGCTATGCAATCATTGCTTTGGGACACAGGTGAAGTAGCCATAGTACATCTTACAAACCCCCTTCGTCACATGTCCGTATTGCGAAAGATACGTACACTCGCTGTTGTTCTTTTTTCCTTCGCACCCAACGAGTATTGGTGTCGGAGTCAGTGTCAATGTCGGTGACGGATGCCATTGATACTGAGTTTGCTGCTCTTGATTTGGCTGAGTAGGATACGGATAGTATTCTTGAGTCTGCGTGGGATATTCATACGGTTGCGTTGGGTAAACATACTCCTCTTGGGTTTGTGTCGGATACGTAAAATAGTACTCGCCATTTGGTGTCGAATAGCCGCCTTGCTGAGGAACATCGGTAGGATAAGCCTGATTATTGTACTCTTGCGAAGGAGAGGGAACTTGGTAGTGTATTTGAACCGGTTCCGATCCTGAATCATGTGCTGAGCTCGGAATAAATGGCGCAGAAGTAACGGGTGTCGGCGTAGCGGTCGGTTGTGCTTTTATCAGATATCTCACTCCCGTGACCAACCCTCCCCAGACGCCGGAATGTTGACTTTGCAAATATGCCGTTTCCATCAGTTCGGTTGATTTTTGCGATACGTAGGAAATATGAAAGAGCGAGACTACGAAAGGTACTGAGGCAATCAAAACTATCGAAAAACCAATAAGTATCTTCTTCCACGGAATTTTCGAATTAACATATTCATAAGGAAGATCGGGCTCATCAGGAAGATTGGAATCTTCAGGCAAGGTATCCATACACTTTAAGTATTCCAAGAGTTGCGGAAGAAGTCAAATAGCCTATTGTTTGAGAATTGCTTTAATAGTTTTACAAACAAACGCAATATCTGTCTTTGTGATATTTGCCGCTGACGGAAGAGAAACACCTCTCTCTTGTACAAGGGTTGCTACCGGATTTTTGAAACGCGCGGTAAAAAAAGGAAAATTACTCATCCGAGGATGCGCGGGTCGAGCATGAATATTTTTTTCTTTTAACTTGCTGAGAAATACTTCACGATTTACGGTAATTGATTCATCAAATAAAAATGACGGATAACAATAATTACTTTTCGTATCTTTTCTCTCTTTAACGAGGATGATTCCGGGAACATCTTTCAGTCCCTCTTCATACCAACTGAAAATGTCCCTTTTCTTTTGCACTAATTCTTCAACTCGTTCTACCTGAGCGAGCGCCAGAGCCGCGGACAAATTTGCGATGGTGTATTGGTAACCTAATGTATCACACCAATAGAGCATCTTTGAATCTGTCCTTCCCATGCCTGCAAAAAGCAGTGCCTTCTCATAGATTTTTTTATCGTTTGTCAAAAATATTCCTCCCTCTCCGCTGACAGTAACTTTTGCGCCCTGAAAACTAAAACACGCGACATCGCCAAATGAACCAACCCGTTTTCCTTTATATTCCGCTCCCAAAGCAGGTGCTGCATCTTCAATAATTTTTAATTTATACTTCCGGGCAATCTTCATAATCTTGTCCATCTCTGCAGGTTGGCCGAATGTATGGACGAGCATGATTGCTTTGGTTTTTTTGGTAATTGCTTTTTCGATTGCCTCAGGACTGATGCACCACGTCACCGGATCAATGTCAACAAATACCGGCGTTGCGCCGACATATAATATAGGAGCGGCTGTCGCGACCCAACTGATATCAGTACAAATAACTTCATCGCCTTTTTTCAAATCGAGAGATAACGTTGCTAAATGGAGAGCGAGTGTGCAGCAATGCGTTGCAATCGCATACTTGACGCCGATATATTCCCGCACCGTTTTCTCAAGCAGCTTTGTATGCTTGCTGTAATTGTCATAAAAACCGTTTTTTACTCCGTCAACAACGTACTCAATTTCTTTTTTTGTGATTGACGGACCGGCAAAACTTATTTTCTTCATAGGGACATTATACAAAAAATAATTTATTTTAAAAGTGTCATTACGATATAATATTTATCTCCTTTTCTCGGATCGTTCATCGGTAATTCTTCAAGTTCATGCTGCTCGTTATAAACCAAGGGAATAAGACCGCTTTGAGAATATCCGATTTTTTTATAAAACTTGATCGCGTGAAGATTTTCTTTTCTCACTTTTAAATTAAATGTGTGTATGCCAAGCTCCGCCGTTGCCCATGCCATCAAAGACTTTATTGCCTCACTCATAACTCCGGGTAAATCATTTTCTCCCCGTATGACATTGTCAATTTCACTGGAATTGTTTGTAAAATCAAAATGAAAGAGACCGACATGACCGATATATTTTCCGTCAACCTGTATGATAAAGAGGACTCTGTCATCATCATTGACCACCCGATTAATGAGCCATTTTTTTGTCCTGCTTCGGGTAATCGTGAATTGCGCCGAGAACAAATGTTCATTTGCTTTTCTCCATTTTCCAAGCAGATCAAGGATAGTTGCTTGATTAGCGGAACCTTTGGTTAACAGAAACATCGAGAACCTCCGGTCATTTACCTGTGATTGAATTTGTATCTCGCGAAACCGTTTTTGCTTGAGCAAGATAATTTTTTTTCTCTTATTACTCTCCGCTGACATATTCCTCTCCTTCTTTTTCTCCTCTGTCTGTCGAACGTTCTGCAATCATATTTTTCTTCATTTCTTCGCTCGAAAGAAACGGTGCCATATCTTCGTACGGCTTTGCGATAAGTACACCGTCGGCCCTTTTATCGGATGCCGTTCGCGGAATGATCAGCTGCCATTCCTGAGTAATAACTTCGCAAACAACCGGACCGTCAAAATCCAATACTTCTTGTATTTTTGATTCCATATCATCTCGGGAGGTTATCTTAACACCCTTTATTCCATATGCTTTTGCTATCTTCATCGAGTCGGGAATGAACAAACCGCTCGTCGGTCCTTCACCAAACAATCTTCCGTTCATAAAATTCTTTTGGGTATGGCGGATAAGTAAATATCCATTATTGTTAAAGATAATAATTTTTATCGGTAGGTTGTTTTGTTTTATTGTAGCCAATTCCTGTAAATTCATTTGCAGCGATCCGTCTCCTGTTACAACAATCGTTTGCTTTCTATCCATTCCCATACAAGCACCCATTGCAGCAACCCAATAGCCCATCGAAGAAATTCCGCCGGTCGTCATAAAGCGCTGATTTTTTTTCACTTTCCATGTCTGGGAAACGATATGAAAACAACCGCCGGTATCAACCACGACAACATCATCGCTGTTAGCTTTTTTGCTCAACACCTCGGTAAAAAAATAGGAGTTTATCGGATCCTGTTTTCTGTATTCGGGAAGAACAACAGAATATTTTTTCTTCCAATAATTACACTGTGCAATCCATTCGGAATAGTCGGAAAGTTTTTTTTGCTTCACCCCGGTTGACAGGTCGTGAATAAACTCTTTTGCGTCTGCATTAATTTTAAGAAAAATGTCCGGTCCGGGTTTATTCAATTCTTCCGGATCAATGTCGACAACGACAATCTTTCCGTTTCTGCCAAAATCTTTTGCGTTATGGCCGATCATTGCCGTAGCCAAACGTGATCCGATTGCAATAATGACATCCGCATTCTGCACGGAGAAATTTGCCGCTCTCTCTCCGTATGTTCCCGGTCTGCCGACATACAACCTGTTATCACTTTCAATACTGTCTATGCCCAAACGGGAAGTAATAACAGGAATCTGAACTGTTTTGAGTAAGCTCTGAAAATCATCAACGGCATTTGCTATTCGTATGCCATGTCCGATGAGAAATAACGGCCGCTTGGCGTTTCGCAATAAGTGGATGACTTTTTTCACTGCATCTGCATTCGTAGCCTGAGGTTTTTTTTCTTTCGGAGCGGTAAATTGCTTCAAGTCCTTTATGTCTATTTCTTTTCCCTGTATGTCCAAAGGAATATCAATCCATGCAGGCCCGGGGCGTCCTGACATCGCTAAATAATAGGCTTTCTGAACATAATACAGAGCTTTTTTAGGATCATCGATCGTAACAAAATATTTTGTGTAGTTTTTAACCAAGGGTTCGATATAGATTCCCTGAATGCCGAATTGTCTGATTTTGGTTTTTTTTTGATAGAGAACACTCGCAAATGCCGACTGCCCTGATAAAATAATCATTGGTGATGAATCAACCCAACCTCCGATAACGCCGCTCAAAACATTTATCGCACCCGGTCCCGCTGTTACCATTGCAAATCCCGGCTTTCCCGAAACCCTCCCATATGCTTCTGCGGACATACCTGCTGCCTGTTCATGATGAGTAAATATCGGCCGTATTCTCTGCTCCTGACAAAGGGCGTCGTTGAGAAACATTGCCTGACCGCCGGTAACTAGAAATGCGGTATCGATGCCTTTGTCTGCGAGGAATTGTATGATGAAATCGGCAACTCTCATGTTGTTTTCTTGTTTTTTCGTGAAATTCTTTCCGCAAGGTGAATAATAATATCTTCCTGTCCGGCGACAACGCCTTCTTTCCCTAATGCAAAAAGTAAATCACGGACATCGATATGATAATTTGTTGCTGCTTTTACTGCATGAGGAGCAAAACCTGAAAAAACTCCTGCAAGTCCGCTTGTTAGGGTAATTGTATTAATCCCCTGAGGTTGTGTCATTATTTTTGATGCGACATATTCAGCGTTATCCATCAGTGTATATAAATCCAGAGATGTTTTTATCCCCATTTTCTCGACCGCCGCGACAAATACTTCAAGCGGACAATTACCGGCGCCGGCACCAAAGCCCTTTGAGGTTGTATCGATAAGTGTCGCACCAGCTTCAACAGCGGTGATGCTATTGGCGACTGACATTCCTAAATTATCGTGCGCGTGAAAACCTACTTCAATAGTAAGTTCCCGAACTAAGGTACTGACTTTTTCATTCACATCGCGCGGAAGGTAGGAACCGGCTGAATCCATCAAAAGAACTCCCAATGCCCCATATTCCTGCATTTGTTTTGCCTGCTGCGCAAGTTCTTTTGCTGAAATCATATGCGACATCATGAGTACTCCGTAAACGGATAAACCTTTTTTTATTCCGTATTCAATGTGCTGGCGGGTTATGTTTGCCTCGGTACAATGACTCGCAACCATTAATACTTTTATTCCTTCGCTTATTGCAGGATCCAAATCTCTTTTTATTGTTCCGAATCCCGGGATAATAAAAGAGCCAAGCTGCGTTTTCTTCAAGCGACTTCGTGCAGCTCTCAGCATTTCCTGATCCGAAAGATGCGACATACCCAAGTGCAATGATGAAGCCCCCAATCCGTTTCCATGTCCTACCATTAACACTTTTACTCCGGCTTTTTCTGCTCCTTTGGCATAGTCGGAAATCTGTTCTTTTGTCAGTTTGTGTTTTACCGCATGCGAACCGTCACGAAGAGTTGAATCAAAAATAGTTATTTTTTTATGTTTAGTTACGGATGAGCGTTTTTTTTGCATATTCTTCTGCCACTGCAACAGCTGCACTATTAATAATGTCCAAATTGCCCGAATAAGAAGGGAGAAAATCCCCACTCCCTTTTACCTTTGTCATAACAATATAAAGACCGTTTGTATATGCCGGCTGCATTGCAAGCATATAACCCGGAACATAAGTACGAATTTTCTTTTCCACTGAAAGTATTTTCTTTTTTAACTCTGCAAGTTTGGGCGATTCTATCGGGACATATAACGTGTTATGCATAAAGTGCGGCGGCTGTGCAGGATTTAAGACAATAATTGTTTTTACTTTTTTAACCCCCCCCAAAACTTCTAAAGCATCACTGGTGGACTGGGTATATTCATCAATATTATTTCTTGTACCGATTCCCGCAGAGTATGAAGAAATACTTGAAACAAGTTCGGCATAGGCAACTTCCGGATGAACATCCATAATCGCCTTAACGATAGGTGCCATTGCCTGTGCACCGCATGAAATAAGATTTATATTATTTTCTTTAACTGCGGCATCCAGATTTATCAGCGGTACACACATTTTTCCGAATTTTGAAGGAGTTAAATCAATAACAAATTTATTTAATTTTCTTAAGATAGGTGCATTTGCCAAATGTATTTTTGCAGATGTTGCATCAAAAACTATTTCACAAATATCCGGATTTTTAATAATTTCATTTATGGAATCTGACGATGTTCTAATCCCCATTTTCTGTGCACGGAGAATATTTGGAGACTGTGGATTTATGCCGGAAAATATACCGCATTCAAGAATTTTTGAACGTTGTACTTTTACCAAAAGATCACTGCCGATATTACCCGTTCCGATAATTCCTACTTTTATTTTTTTCATCCTAAAATTGCTTGTCAAGTATATCATTCACTATACATTATTACAATGATAATTGATGTCAAATAAGCTGCAACACGGGTTGTGATATCCATTCAAATTTTGTTGTCTGTGTATCAAGCACTTGTATGTTATTTTTTTGTAAATGTGGTTCTAATGCCCGTCGTATTCTTTTGAAATCTCTTTCTCTTTCTTCATTATTTACAGGTTCTTTGTTTCCCTGCAAGTCAAATTTACCTATGTATTCTATTTCTATTTGATCAAGCGGCAGCCTTCCGTCGTTTCCGGTACAATGATCGGCAAGTATTGCAAATACATTTTTTGTATCAGCTACGACCACAGTTCGGTCAACTCTGTCTCTCTGTCCGATAGCAGTTCTCGGGAGATCTCTGCGAGCAACTCCAATTTCGTCCAATAATTCCGGAAGCGAAGATCTTGTTACTTTTTTTCTGGTAAGATATTCACCGCTCTCGGCAGGAGCCTTGAATTGATACGCTGTTGGTCGATCAAAATTCGGACTGACACATTTCAAAGTAATAATGCCGCCGGGAACTACAATACATTGAAAATAATTTACAGTTCGAGGATAAGAGGGACCTAAAAATATTCCTTCTGCAAGTTGCACGGGCAGTGCCTTAACGACTGCTTGCGGATTAGATGTAAGATCTATCTTTATCTCTTTTTCACCTTCTTTTTCTAAATCATATTTCTGCAATTCCGGCCGACCCCTTGCAGCAAGCACGGCTTGTCCCGTATCGGATGCAGTGCTGTCATTTCTTTTGTAATCATTGTCTATGCCAAAAAGTGATTGTATTGTTTGTTGATAATCAAACGTAGCAGAACTATCTCCCGTTACTGTCAGTATATTTGCACCCGGGAAATCAGTGCGTACTGCACACCAGACGTCAAAATCTTTTCGTTGATTAATCGTCCAATAGGTATTGTCTGAGTCGAGCGTTATATCGAGGTTGCCTTGAGTGGCATCGCTTAATGTACTTCTTTCCCCTTGCATCATAAAAAGCGGTTTGGCTCCAAATCCATCAAGCATTCTTTTTAAAATATTGGCTACTTCATCGTTATGATAGATTTCTGCCAGACGGTCAAAATTTATATTTTCTCCAAGGTAGCCAATCGCCTCTCCTAACGCTAAACCTTTTAATAAAAAATGTCCGTCAGGTTTCTGAGAATCAGAGAAGTGTGGAGCCGGATAGTCGATCTCTAAATCGCATGCTTGTGCCGGGTCAAGAAACATGAGGTCTGTTGGAGCTCTCTTGTCGGAAGGAAAAGAAAGTCTTATCGTACCGTTTAGCGGAAACATGTCTTCCTTCTTTGGATCTCCAAAATAGATATGTGTCATAACAGGTTTTGGAATTTCTGATTCGGGAATGAGAGGTTTTCCAAATCCTTCAAGCGTTATCACGCGCACAGAACCGGAGAGAAGTTCTCTTCGCGGCATTTGTCCATCAACATATCTGATTTTTCCGGGTTGTCCTTCAATTACTCTCATACTTTTATCTGCTTAACACACTACTCCTCTACGTCTGGTTTCCATGCTCTGCTTCAAAAGAATAAGTTTACTGAAATTTGTAGATTCTTCCAAATCACTGCCAACCTGAGGCAGCGGTGTACTTCCGTCCGCATGACGTGATTTTCGTTCATAAATTACATGCGATAATTCCTCGAGTTTATGCATAGTCATCCCATCCTGAGAAACTCCCCAGCAACTGACGTCAGAATCCTTGGTAAGCCTTGAGCCGTCAGGGCTAACGAATTCTCTTCTTGTATAACGTACTGCTCCGAGAGGGACAATCGGACTATCCGGATCACTGAAGCTATCTTTAAATTGCCGAATTAATGATACCACCATATCTCTCTCGGGAAACGCTTCAAATAATTCTTTAGTTCGTTCTTCATCTTGCAATATCTCCAAAATTTCTCGAAAAGGGATATTGGCAACAACACATTTATGTCTTTCTCCCCGGGTTTCGACTCCCTGATGCTCTCCTGTCTCTATTTTTATCTCAAACTGACCGGATGCTTCCGGATCAATCATTGTGATAATTCCATTTGTCGGTACGGCTGATCGTTGCCTGACTCTTAACACAAATCCCAAAGGAACCCTGCCTTCCGCTCCCAAATAAAATGTCGTAACATTCGGGTCAGGATAAATATTTTCGGACCAAGGCGATTGCGGGAGAGTTTCTACGCCTTGCATACCCTGTGCGACAAACCGTTGTTCTCTTCTGTTTTGGGAAAACGATCCATTTGTCAGACAAGACAATTGGCCTTCCTGAGAAGATGATTGAGCAAATGACAACGGTGAGAATTCAAGCACAGCATGAGATTGTACCATAAAGGTCAATAAAACACTCTAGAGCTTAGGAGAATAGATTAGTTATTACTTAATTTCTCTGTCTGAGGAATGCGGGGATGTCCCAATCGTCTTCAGGTTTTTTATCATCTTTTTGCGTCTGCTCTTCTTGCGGTTGACTCTGCTGCGCAGTCTCTTCGGGAGCGGTCTGCTGCTGCGTCTTAATCATTGGCGAGGGCTGTTGAATCACAAATTGCTGCAAACGCTGCTTGGTCTGATCGAAGCCTGTCGCGACGACAGTAATGCGGATCTGGTCATGCATCGCTTCATTAATTGTCGCGCCGAAAATGATATTTGCATCAGGATCCGCAGCTGAAGAAATAATCTTGGCAGCTTCGTCTACTTCGGTCATTGTCATATCAGGACCGCCGACGATATTAAAGAGAACTCCCCGGGCGCCATCCATTGAAATCTCAAGAAGCGGTGATGCAATCGCTGATCGGGCTGCCGCTTGAGCCCTATTCTCTCCTGATCCGCTTCCGATACCCATCAGTGATGAACCGGCATTGGACATGATTGCGCGGACATCCGCAAAATCAACGTTGATCAAACCCGGAAGGGTAATAATTTCAGAAATACCCTGAACACCCTGTGTCAAAACAGAATCCGCGACTTTGAAAGCATCAAGCAGTGAGAGCTTACGATCGACGACATCCAAAATTCTTTGGTTGGGGATAACGATAAGCGTATCAACTTTATCTTTCAGCTGGTCAATTCCTTCTTCTGCCTGCACCATGCGTCTGGTTCCCTCAAAAAGAAATGGCTTGGTAACAACTGCAATCGTCAGCGCGCCGACTTCCTTCGCAACTTGCGCAACGACAGGTGCTGCACCGGTACCGGTTCCCCCACCTTCACCTGCTGTCAAGAAAACCATATCAGATCCTTCAAGCATGTGTTTAATTTTTTCCGCCGATTCTTCCGCGGCTTGCTTACCGATTTCAGGATCACCGCCTGAGCCGAGTCCTTTGGTAAGATTTTCTCCGATATGAATTTTTGTATCAGCTTTATTTAAGAGGAGTGCTTGAGCATCTGTATTGACGGCAACAAAATCAACACCGTGGATGGTCCCTGCGGAAATCATTGACCCGATCGCATTACTTCCTCCGCCACCAATACCAACAACCCGTATTTTTGCAAAATTTGATGATTGAGGCCGAATTAACATAAGCGTAGTGTTGCCCAAATCCTAGCAGATAAAAAATAGAATTGCAAGTCGGTATTTAGTGTCCGGGCGACATGACACCTACTACAGCTTCAAAAATTAGGGGATAAATGTTTTGATAAAACTCACAAGTTTTTTTGTCAATTTTGAAGCACCGAATCCGCCGACCTTCGGCATTGAAAGTCCGAAGCCGCTCGATTTACTTGTCGTATTTTTTGCACCGTACATGATGAGGCCGATCGCAGTTGAAAATGCGGGATGTTGCACCTCATCGATAATACCTTTCACATCAGTCGGTAAACCGATTCTGACAGGCATCGCAAGGGTTCTCCTCGCTGATTCACGAATTCCGACAGTCAATGCTCCTCCACCGGTGAGAACAATACCCGCAGGTGTTTGTCCGCCGAATCCGCTTTTTTTAATTTCCATACCTATCATCGTACAAATCTCATTCAATCTCGGACGGATAATACCGTCGACCAGTGTTTTTTGAGAAGCTTTACGAATCTCCTCCGGTAGACCAAGAGAAGAGAGATCAATCTCATCTGAAGGTCGGTTTTTCTCTCCGCCGTCGCCTTCTTCCATATCATCGGTTTTTACATATTTTTTGGTGAGATCCTGGGATAAGAACAATTTTATTTTTTCTGCAGATTCCAATGAGATACGAAGTCCGATTGCCAAATCGTTGGTGACATGTCGTGCTCCGATTGCGAGAACCGAAGAGTATGAAACCGATCCCTCGGTATAAATAGAGATATCGGTTGTCCCTGCTCCCACATCAACCAAAACAACTCCCAATTCTTTTTCCGTATCGGAAAGCACCGATAAGGAACTTGCGTATCCGCTGAACGCAAAATTATCAACATCGACACCGACCTCGGAAAATGCTTTCTCAAGATTGCGAACGGAAACACCATTGGCGGTAATAATATGCGTATCGACTTCAAGCCTGATGCCCGACATGCCGACAGGATCTTTAATCCCTTCCTGTCCGTCAACAATATAATTTCGCGGCAGGACATGGATGATTTCACGAGTTGAGGGAATAGAAATTGCTTTGGCTGCATCAATCACGCGCATCAAATCGGTAGCACTAATTTCACCTCTGGGATCTGAAATTGCTACCACACCGCGTGAATTCTGGCTTTCAATTTGACTGCCGCCGAGAGAAACAAAAACATGAGAGGCAGAATACCCCGCCATTCGCTCAGCTGCTTCCAAAGATGAATTAACCGCGCCGACAGCCTCTTCAATATCAACAATTTGCCCCTTACGAATACCGAGAGACTTTACTTCCGAGACTCCGAGGACGTGAACGGTGCTTTCAAAAACTTTTGCGATAACAGTAACTATTTTATATGTCCCAACGTCGATACCGACGACTATCTTTCCTTCAGTCATACTCTTTCACTCCGTTTATTTGCGCAGTTTAACAACCGGTTTGTCAAACCGCAAGTCAAGCTGAGTAAACAACTTACCTTCCATTGTAAGCCGAGACAGTATAAATTGTAAAGAGGAGATTTGCGAATTAATGTCTTTTTCGGAAGAAAGAATGATTTGCGAGTTATCTTTCAAAATAATCACATAACTTGATCCCTCGCGCTTTACCGAACTTACTTCCATCTTCTGGTCGGTCACGCTTTTTTTAATCAACGCAATGTCTTTATCGTCTTTGTATGACATGTCTTGCAATGCTGCTTTTGCCAGCGGGCTGATATAGGCAGTTCTTCCGAAAAGTTTTATGGAGGTCAAATATGCCGCGATGATAACAACGACAAACAGTGCAATCAGCACATATATTTTTATATAAAATTGTTTACGATTTCGTAATTTCTTTCTTGATGTGACCATGTTCTAAAAGAGTAATAATTTTTTGGGCAGCATCCGGAATCACCATTGCCTTTCCTTCTTGCGCATGCGCCGTATAGGTTTCAAGACTTACCATCATCTTATCAATTGTTTCATGAAAGTTTTGTGCAGTCAGCGACTTTTGTTCTGCAGCTTCTCCAAGTCCAAGTTGCTTAACAAACAAGGCGTTGGTTAATTGTTCATTATGCTGTCCGTGCGGAAGCGGGATGAAAAGACATGGTTTCCCAAGAGAAAGAAGCTCTGTAACCGTATTGATACCGGAGCGGGACACGACCAAATCCGCCTTTCTTAAAACCGAAAATACTGCCGATGCGTCGATAAATTTTGTCGGAAAATATCTTTTTTGTAACGCAGGTGGTAATTTGTTTTTTTTCTTTTCCAGTCTGTCAAAATCGCCAAACTCCGCAGCAGCTCCTGTTTGATGAATAATGTTATAGTTTTCTAAAAGTTGTTCTAAGCAATTTTCTACTAAAACATTTATTGCATGTGACCCACCGCTGCCGCCGGTGACATAAATAATCGGCAATTTCTCTGTGACTTGAAAAGGAAACACTGAATTTTCTACTTTTCGTAAAGGATTACCGGTAAGTACCACCTTTGCTGCAGGGAAAAATTTCTCCGACTGCTTCCAGGAAACACAAATTTTATCAGCAAGTTTTTCAACAATTTTATTTGCGAGTCCTGCTCCCATTATTTGTTCATGAACGATAATCGGAATACCAAGCGATTTCGCTGCCAAAGCAACAGGGACAGAAACATAGCCACCAAAAGACAAAAGCATTGTAGGCTTATACTCCTTTATAATCTTTACTGCCTGAAAAAAACCTACCGGAACTTTAACGAGTGACTTAATTGTGTGGGGACTTAGCTTTCTTTGTAAACGACCGGTTGTGATTACTGCAAATTTGATACCAAGCTTTTCAGAGGTTTGGTACTCAAAAGAGAGTGTTTTGTCGGCTTCAAATGCATATTTTCTCCCAACGACCAGAACTTCCCAGTCTTTCGGCAGGGCTTCAATTACAGCAAGTGCAGGCGCAAAATGACCTCCTCCCCCGGCAACAATTAACAGTTTCATAATTTATTTACAAACCACTCTTCCAGTATCTTTATATATTCTGTCTGCTTTTTTTCATCTTTAAGATTATGACCTGTATCTTTCATAACAATGTATGTCAATTTATTTTTATCTTTTACTGAATTGAGATAATTTTGGATAATTTGATGAGGAATAATTTCATCATTTTCAGATTCAATAACCAAAACATTGCCGGAAAAATTGCTTAAGGCTTTTAATGCAATTGTTTGTTCTGCTGCCAAAGCTTTAAACAGGGGGTGTAAATGCGTGAAGCTATTGTCTCCGGAAAAATGAAATTGCGGATCAGTAAACGTTTCATCCAAATAATTGGCAGGCACACGAAATGCGAGATTTTTGACAGGTCTTTCTTTGCTCACAAGTGCTCCAAGATATGCACCAAAACTTGCTCCGACGATGCTTATTGCATCTTTATCAACACCTTTTTGTTTTACAAGAAAATCATAGGCTGCAACACAGTCTGATAAAAAATCCTGACGGGTTTGTTGCTTGATATCTCCCTCGCTTTTCCCGCTCCCGCGCATACTAAACGTCAAACAAATATAGCCGAGTTTGGTTAATGCCTTGGCTCGTACCAAATAAGGTTGCTCGCTACTTGCCCATCCATGAATAAAAAGGATTGCAGAATTTTTGGCTCTAACTTGTTCGGGGACAAACAAACTCCCCTGCAGTTTTTGTCCGTCGACCGGGAAAAAAATCGTTTGCATAGAAGTATTATACTATCTTCCCCCTTGCTTGGATATATTGAGGAGAATCCCGATTGCGGCCATGTCGATAATCAGCGCCGAGCCTCCGTAGGAAATAAACGGAAGCGGGACGCCCGTGAGCGGAAAAAGCGCCGTCATCGCACCGAGATTAATAACTGCCTGGATACCGATAAATGAAATAATACCGGCAGCAAGCAATTTACCGAAAGTATCTCTTGCGCGGGATGCGATCACAAAACCCCGCCACACAAGAATCATAAACGTAAGAATCAGCAGTGTCGACCCGATAAATCCATACTCTTCGGCAATAATCGGAAAGATCGAGTCGGTTATATTTTCAGGAAGATACGCAAATTTTTGAATAGAATTACCGATACCGAGTCCAAAAACTCCGCCCGATCCAAGTGCGATAAGGACTTGCTTAATGTGATAGGAAATATCGGTAAATGATTTATCAACGTTAAGAAAACTCGTTAACCGCGCAGCCCGATACGGAGAGACTATTGCCAGTAATATTCCGCCAAGAACCACTACAGGCACCCCCATCAAAAAATGCCTGACGCTTCCACCAGAAAGAAAATAAATAATAATTGCTTCTGAAAGAATAATCGATGCGGTTCCCATGTCCGGCTCCAGCATGACCAAAAGAAGTACAGCGCCGATAAGTACGGAAAATGCCAGCAAGCGTCCTTTTTCTTTTATTGAAAACCATGCAGCCAAGTAGAGCGAGAGTTCTAATTTGACAAATTCCGCAGGCTGCAACTGAAAAAAACCTAAATTAATCCATCTGTTGGCGCCTTTGGCTCCCGCTCCCAAACCCGGCACAAACACGGCAAGCAAAAGTCCCAAAGCAACGATTAAAAGAGGTAAAGCAAGATTGAACAGCTTGTGATAGTCGATGCGCGCGAAAAGAATCATCGCAGTGAATCCGAGCGTAACCCAAAGCAACTGTTCCTTTATAAAATGATATTTATCCCGAAAAAGATTGAAGGCTATCACCGAGGAAGCATCATAAATCATTAACAAACCAAAAAGAGTTAATGCTGTTACAACGAACAAAAGGATGAAATCGGATCGAAAGTGAAATGAGGGATAAGAATGTTTCATTTTTTGTCATCCCGAATTTATTTCGGGATCTACTCTTAATAATATCAGATGCTGAAACAAGTTCAGCATGACAATTTGTTTGGAAGCTAAATAAGTGCGATAAAGATACCGAGAATTGCGAGGAAAAATCCGATCAACCATGCTCTCATGACAATCTTCGGTTCTTCCCATCCCCGATGCTGCAGATACAAATGAAACGGTGCTACAGAAAAAGCTTTTTTTCCGAAATATTTTTTACTCACCAACTGAACGAGCGATGAACCTGCTTCCAAGACAAAGAATCCGCCGATAATCATGAGCGCCAACACCTTCCCTGTCAAAAGACCGATAACTGCAAGCACTGCTCCAAGCGATAATGAGCCTACATCGCCAAGCCACAATCTTGCTTTATAAATATTGAAGTAAAGAAACGCTGCGACACTTCCGATAAGCACAGCGATAAAAATACCCAATTGATTATCAAGAGATGAATTAATAACCAAAAATGCCAATAAACAAATAAGGAAAAGTCCTGAAGCCAAACCGTCAAGACCGTCTGTGATATTGAGCGCGTTTGCGAAAGACACGATCACAAGAGCGGCAAAAGGAATAAAAAGAATGCCGATATTAATAACCCCAAATCCATGAATAAAAACAAAAGAGTAGCTCAGTTGAAAGTAAAAAACAGTTGCAATAATAAGTGCCAAAATCCATTGAATAATAAACTTATGTCTGAAGCGCAAACCGAAGAAACCTTCCCGTTTTCCGACGAGCTTCTTTAAGTCGTCATAGAATCCGAGCAAACCGAAGCTGATGAAGGTAAAAAAGATGACAAACATTTCCCACGGCTTAAGATTAATGTTTAAAATACCATACGCCCAAAAAGTCCATACCGTCACAACTAAAAGAATTAATAGCCCTCCACCTACGGGGGTCCCTGCTTTCCATGAATTAAACTTGTCAAAGATCGGGGTACGTTTGTTGAACATATCGCGTGTTTCCTGATGCTGACGACGCATTTTGATGCGGTAAAGAAAATCAATAAACGGCACAAGAAGAATCGCGGATACAAAAAATGACGAGATTATGAGCCCAAGTACTTGTTCCATAAAAGGGAATTATACCTTAGTGTAACACTTTTTTCAAAAAAGAGAAGTCTTCTCTATCGTAAAAGCGCCAATCCTTTTTTAATTTCCTGCTCATTCATACCGAAGTATAAGGCAAGATAGACGGCAGGTAAAAGACGCTCAACATGAACCGTCGGATGAAGTACAACCTGTAAAGATGTGTTATGAAAATGTATAGTGCACACTTTTTTTCTTTGCTTACTTACAATACCATATGCGACAATCTCATGAGCACCTACGGAATCAAGAGATGAAGATTTGGCTGTTTTATAAAGTACTTTTGTTTTTTTTGATTTTTTATACAGGCTGAGTGTGTTTTGGTTATCACCGCTAAAAAGGCAAAATCCCTGCTTGGGAAGTGACTCAACCAGCTCAAAATTTGTCTTTTTTATGTTCTCAAGACTTTTGAAAAGAGATAAATGCTGATTTGTTATTGCTGTGAGAACACCGATTTTTGCTCTGATAAGTCTTGTGAGCATCCCGATTTCACCCTGATGATATGCGCTTATTTCAGCAATAAAAAATTCCGTGTTACTATCTAATTTTTTTATAATTGTTTTTGCAACCCCGATAGCGGTATTATTCTTTCCTTCTGTTTTAATAACGAGATATTTTTGGCTTAACAGCGTTGCCAAATAATCTTTGGTCAAACTTTTGCCTACACTGCCCGTGACAGCGATAACCTGAACTTTCGGATGTTCGCGAATTTTTTGTCCAGCTTTCTCAATTTGCCAATCTGTATAAATTTCGATCGGAAAAACAAAAAGGATGACATAAAAACCGACAACAAAAGGAATAATAAGATCAATAAAAAGTAACCAAAAAAATCTATCCGTAAGTGGAATGGCAAAAATAAGCAATGCTGTTACCAACGTTAAGGCGATTACCAGTGTTGACCGCAAAGTAATAGCGGGTTTTTTAAAATGATTCACATACAATTCTTGAAGAAGAAAGAATGACTGCAGCAGGTACAAAGAGATAATCACATATTGATAAAGGACAAGGAGATCATCATTAAAAATGACAAATCCGTACGCAAAAAATATCAGCAATTTTGCTGCAGAAAAAGTTGTGGAAAAGAAATTATTTTTTTTTGACCTTTTCTTAAGGAATGCAAAAAAACGATCTTGCCGATAATCGTTTTCCTGCCATACGGAAAGCCAATAAAAAAGATCTCTGATTACCCACAATAAAAATAAACTGCTTGTAAAAATAAATACCACGTTCATGTTTACCCTAACTATTTGCTATAAGAGGAATGACATCTTTTATTGTTTCGACAATTGCATCGGGAGAAAAACCTTCAATCGGCTTCTGAACAAGTGCATATTCACCTCTTTTTATCCATATGGTAAAAACGGATGGAAAATCTTTTTTAATTGGCGGAAGAATTGATAATTTATCATCAACTAAAAAGAGCTGATTGTCTTCTCCATATCTTCTGAAAGTTTCTTCGATTGCTTTTAATTTTTCCGGAAAAATATGTGTATGTTCTTTGAGAAAATATTTTTCAATATTTGTTTGCTGTAATTTTTGTTTTTGAAATCCTATTTCTCCTTCGGAAAAGATACCCAAATCCGCAAACTTTGAAAGTTCTTCCAATGTTTCGAGGACTTCTTCATAGAGTGAAAAGACGTGAGGGTTTGTTTGTTTCAGACGCAACGTATTAAAAAGAGTGTTGTCGATATCAAATAAAATTATTTTTTTAGACTTCTGCATAATCAATAATCAGACGGTACACATTGGTATCTCTTTTTTGAAATCCGAATTTTTCATACAGACTATTTCCTTCTTCTCTTCTCGGTCTTGCTGTGAGATCTACATATGCGACACCCTTTTCTTTTGCGAAGGAAACTGCATGCTCCATAAGCGACTTGGCAATTCCCATTCCCCGAAAAGCTTCATCCACAACCAAATCATCGAGATATCCTTTTTTGACATACGGAATACGAAAAACAAGCAGCGTAATCATGCCGGCAATTTTTCCGTCCATATCTTTTGCGACAAAAAGAAATGTATTGGGAGACTCAATCATTTCGACAAAATCCTTATCTGTTAACTCTTTATAATTATGACCGATTTTTGCAGACAACCCTCTCACCGTATCAGCGATGCCTGATGAGATTGCCGCAACTTGTTCTATGATAAATTTCTTTTCTTCCATAACTCAATGAGTTTTGTTATATAATTTTTCCGCTGCTTCAAGTTCTTCTTGTGTATTTATCCCCCGCCAATCCATCTTTCCCCCTTGAAGTCCCGTGACATCCCGTCCGTCTGCAACCGCCAAGTCAATCAGTTTGGTAAGATAATATTCACCGGTTACAGAACTCTTTGAAAGTTTCGGTAAATATTTCTTAAGAAACTCGACCGAAAAAATAAAACAACCCGGATTGATTTCTGTTATTTTCTTTTCCTCGTCAGTCGCGTCTTTTTCTTCTACTATTGCTTTTATCTTACCACTTTTATCCCGAACAATTCTACCCAGACCTGATGGATTATCCTGTTCGATACTTAAAAATGTGACCACATCATTTGCTTGTTCATGAGTTGTAAATAATTTTTGTAGTGCCGGCTGATTTTTTTCAGCGTACAAAACAGCATCATCGCCATACACAACTAATACATCGGAAACAGATTCAGGCAATACTGTCAACGCTGCTTTTACTGCATCTCCTGTACCGAGGAGTTCTTTTTGCTCTGCAAACAAGACATCCTGTCCGGCAAGTGCACCCATCACCGACTCTTTGTGATGACCGACGACAACAACAATGGTTTTTATTTCCAAACTTTTAATGAAATCAACGATATGGAGAATCATCGGCTTTTCTGCCAACTGAGCCGTCACCTTATTGGCATTTTCCATTTGCATTCGCTTACCTTTACCGGCAGCGAGGATGATAGCGGCAAAGTTTCGATTAGTAGTATTGTTCATAATTTGCGTTACTCAATCTTTTGAATAAAAACGCTCTATGGTTTTAACGTTATAACGTTTTGACCATAGAACCATTTAACCTTCTTTAACTCTTTTTATCTCCGCTCCCAGTTTTTCAAGTCGTTTTTCCAAAGATTCATATCCTCTATCTAATTTTTCAACACCAAAAATTGTTGACGTTCCCTCGGCAGCAAGCGCAGCCAAAACGATCGCGGCACCTGCTCTGATATCAAGTGTCGTCATCACGGCATTATGCAGCGGTGTCGGACCTTTTATTTCAACTGCATGAAAATGTTCGGCCTTATCATCGGCGAGATTAAAATTATACAATTCATCGGGATTTTTTACTTCCGGATTAAAAAGAATCGCATCAGCTCCCATTTTTTTAAGATCGACAATATATCCCAATTTATTTTCAAAAACGGTCTCGTGGATTATCGACCCTCCTGTCGCTTGCGTCATCATCACTGCCCATGGCGCTTGCCAATCAGTTAAGAATCCGGGATGAACTCCGGTTGTGATAGCAACAGACTTGAGAGTGCCGTTGGCAAAAAATCGGATGCCATCGGTTTTTATTTCATAGCCTGCTCCTGTTTGTTTGTATTTTTCCAAAAAAGAATCGATCGCGGCAATTTGAGCATCTTTGATAAAAATATCTCCCTTGGTAACTACTGCCGCAATGGCAAATGTTGCGACTTCAATTCTATCGGGACTGATGGTAAATTCAGTACCGTGGAGTTTTTCAACGCCCACAATGGTAATTTCTCGCGCACCCGTACGGGTCACATTTCCCCCCATAGCGTTAAGCAAAGTAATAACGTCGTCAATTTCCGGCTCTTCCGCTGCATTGGACAGAATTGTCGTACCTTCAGCAAGGACTGCTGCTAGAATCATCGTCTCGGTACCGGTATGAGTATTTTTGGCAAAACGATACGTCGTTCCTTTCAGTCCTGTTGTTTTGGCATGAAAATATCCGTCTTCACTGTGATAAGTAATGTCAACATGCATCGAGCCGATCCCTTCAACGGTTCGGTCTATTGGCCGTGCGCCGAGTCTGCATCCGCCGGGATTCGGGATAATTGCCTCACCGGTTCTTGCTAAAAGCGGTGAAAGAAACATTGATGATGTACGAACAAGCGCTGCTTTATCAAGTGGAATCGAAGAATGAGCAAATTTTTTAACCTGAACGGTAATTGTGTGCCCGTGAATCTCGACGTGCGCGCCAAGCTCTTTTAAGATATCGACCATAACAAGTAAATCAGCAATCAGAGGAATATTGTGAATTGTTACTTTTTCGTCGGTGAGCGTAGCTGCAACCAATACCTTAAGTGCGGCATTTTTTGCACCCGTTACGGTTATTTCTCCCTGAAGTTTTTTTCCGCCTGTTATAACGAATTTTTCCATAATTTACTAAAAACTAACTCCTCTGTTTCGATCGGTATTCCCCTGCTTCAGTTGCCCTCTCCCAGAGTATCTTTTTATCCTCCGGTGTCAGTCTGAAAATTACTGATAAAAGGATCGCATCTGAAAAATATTTTTCCAAATTCTCAACATGCATTTCGACATTTCCCTCATCTGTCAGTATTCGGATCGCCTGAATATTATCCCGAACAAAATTTTTTTTATATCCGGCATTTGTATGAATTGCCCCACCGACAGTGCCGGGCATACCCAATTGATACTCAAGTCCCGATAATCCTTCTTCGATAGTAAACCTGACCAGTTGATTTATCAATGTTCCGGATTCGGCTTGAATAAGCATTTCGTCAACGCCGATTGCCTGATCACGAACTTTGCCGGTCATAATCATCTTATCAAATTTTCGGGCATTATTCTTAATAACCAAACCGAGAATTGTTTCATCTGGTAACGAAGTATATGATCCGCTGCCAAATACGAATGTCGGTATATCCAAATTTCTTGCTGCTTTTACGGCTTTTACTAAATCATCAATTGTCTCTACTTCAAGATACAATTCCGCGATAGTATTTTCTTGCAGTATCGTATGCGTTGATAACTGTTCATTGTGTCGAAGTTTTTTTCCGATTTGCTCTTCAAGTTGCTCTATAATTTCACTCATACAAACGAGAGCTTCGAGTGAATTGTATATACATCCCCTGCGCCCATAGTCACGAGAATTGTATCTGATCGAAGCTTTTTTTCGTTGATATATTGTACCACATCAGGCAATGTCGGAACGTAATGGACGTCCCGCTGTGAAGTTGTTATCGCGTCAACCAACTTCTTTCCCGAAACGGAATCATCAGGTAATTCACGAAGTGACGCATAAATATCGGTAATAATGACAAAGAGCTCGTCGATATTTTCAAATGCCTTGGAAAATTCATCAAAAAGCATTTTTGTCCTCGAGTAGGTATGCGGCTGAAAAATGCACAGGATTTTTTTATTGGGATATTGCGCGCGAAGTGTTGTCAGCGTCTTTTTAATTTCTGTCGGGTGATGCGCATAATCATCATAGACACGTGCGCCTGAAAGCAGTTCGCCGATAAATTCGAGTCGACGCTTTGATCCTTGAAAAGCGAGTAACCCTTTTTTTATTTTTTCAACTGATAATCCGAGCTCCAAACAAACGATGATTGCGGCGACAGCATTCAATGCATTGTGCTCTCCGGGTACCCGCAGCATAAATTCTCCCAAAAGTGTACCGTGACTCTCAAGCCATAAAAATGTTTGGTCACCAGATATGGTTACCCGCTGAAGAACGTAATCATTTGTCGGGGTAAAACCGTACGTTATAACCCGCTTTTCTGAATCTTTGATAATTTTTTGAATCTCACGGTCATCGCCGCAGACGATCAATGCTCCTTTCGGACTTACTTGTTGTGCAAATGATGCAAACGCTTCGCGGACATCTTCAATCGATTCATAGACATCGGGGTGGTCGTATTCGATATTTGTGATAATGGCAAATTCCGGATGCTGCCAGAGAAATTTAATTGTCTTGTCATACTTTGGTTCTGTCATATATTCATCGGCTTCAGCGACAAATAAATTTCCTTTCCCAAAATGTCCGGGCGCCGGCAATGATCCGACATCACCCGTGCCGATAATGTAGGACGGGTCCAAAGCGTTTTCTGTGAGGATAGTTGCAAGCATTGCTGTGGTTGTGGTTTTACCGTGCGTACCGGTAACTGAAACTCCTTTTAATTTTTTTTCAAAAATTTCACCCTTCATGAAGACGCCCACTGCTTCACCCTGAGTCATCACCGGAATATTTTTGGCTTTTGCTGCCAACACTTCATCATTATCAAATCCCCCATGAGCACCTGTGGTTATAACTAAATCAGGGTCTGCTATATGCTCGGGGCTAAACCCAACGTTGGGTTTGATACCCGCTTTTTGCAAGGCAACATCGGTAATAAATTCTTTTTCAATATCAGAACCGGTGACGGTGAATCCCGCTTCTTTCGCGATGAGCGCCAAAGGCGCCATCCCGACCCCTTTAATTCCGACGAAATGAATATGTTTTTTCTTATTCATCTGTAGCTATTGTAGCAATCTTTTCCGCAGTTGCAAATTATTCAAATGAGGCAAGTGCTTCTTTCAAACTTTTAAACACACCGTCTGCTTGAGAAAAATCCTGTCCTTGAGAAAACTCATTTGGAATCGCATAGCAAAACAAACCTGCCGACTTAGCCGACGCTACTCCATACTGTGTATCTTCAAACGCAAGACAATGTTCAGGAAGCAATCCTAACTTCTCTGCTGCAAGAAGATAGGTATCAGGAAAAGGTTTTCCCTTTTTTACGTCACTTCCTGAAATTACCTGATGAAACAATGACAACAAACCGGCTTTTTTTAACTTTAATAAAGCTTCGTCTTTGGGACTGCCGCTTGCACATGCAATCTTGACATTTTTCTTAAGAAAATGGCGAACCGCATTTTCGGCAAAAGGCATAAGTTGTAAGGGTTTTGCAATAATCCAATCCGATACCAATACTATCTTCCTCTGAAGCAATTCATTTTTTCCAACGGGTAATTGAAGTTCTTTAATTAACTCACCTTCGATAATGTCTCCTTGCTTTCCTGCATAGTGAACATATTCTCTTTGTGAAATAGTTTTTCCATAAGGCTTTAAGGCCTCTACCCATCCCTGCCAATGAAGATATTCCGTATCAACTAAAACACCGTCAAGATCAAATATTACTCCTTTTATTATTCGGTGATTAAATTCCATATTATTTACCTTGTCTTCCGATAATTCCCATCATTTCTCCAAACCCTTCTCCTTCTTTTCGACACGAATAAATATCTTCATGTTCAAAGGTACAATAATCTCCGTCTTCAATATTGTCTGAAGAAACATCGGCAGATTCTAATTGGTATCGTGCGACGCCAGGCAGATCAAAAAAGAATTTTCCTTCGCGTTCAATAATAAATTCTTTCCACCCCGGGAACTTTTCAAGAAATTGATGCGCATGTGCTTCGGCAATATCGTAGTGACATGATCTTATGCATGGACCGATTCCGACGATCAGATCTTTCGGGTCACTTCCTTTTTCGACAAAACGTGAAACCCCCTCTTTGATAATTTCTTTAAACAGTCCGCGCCAGCCCGCATGAACAACAGCTGCATATTTTTTCTCAGGATCATACATAAGAAGCGGAACGCAGTCTGCCGTAACCACACCAAGAAATATGTCTGGATTTTCCGTCAGCAAACCGTCTGTTTCCGGAATCGTCGTCCCGCAATCTTTGTCCGTTGCTAAAAAAACCGTACTGCCGTGCACCTGATCCATTTTAACTAATCGTTGCTGAGAAACCCCAAGTGCATCAGTAAATTTTTTTATTGACTGGGGATATAAATGATGCGAAGGGCGCATGTCGCCGAAAAACCGTGTAGAAAACCCGTGAATTACTGAATCAAACTGTGAGAGGTTTTCAAAAAGTAAAACGTTATTTTGCTTCTTCATTCTTAAATCTTTCCCTAAGAGATGCGAGCACAATGCCTGTTTCGTCCCATGGCAATTCACCGCGGCCGTAGTTAATTGATTTCTCGTGACCCTTACCTGTTAACAAAACGACATCTCCTTTTGCCGCGTGATTAATGGCAAATTCAATTGCCTGTTTACGATCAGGAATCGTAAAAAGATATTTCTGACCTTTTTCAAGTGATGTGACATCAATCCAATTAATATGTTTGAATTTTTGACTCTTAATTCCCGACATGATTTCTTTATTTATTTTCTCCACCGATTCATTACGCGGATCTTCTGAAGTAAGAATAATAATGTCTGCATATTCACTTGAGAGAAATCCCATCTCGGGTCGTTTATAGGTATCCCGCTTCCCCGCAGAACCGAATACATGAATCAACCGACTCTTTACCGTTTTTTTCACTTCAGGCAAAATATTACTGAACGATTGCGGCGTATGCGCGAAGTCATTAATAACGGTAAAGTCCTTTTGATAAACGATCTCTTGTCGTCCGGCAGGCGGTGTAAAATTTGCCAACCCTGCCCTGATATCTTCTTCCGAAATTTGAAGCGCCTGCAAAGCCGTAATCGCGGCAAGACAATTATATTCATTAAATTTACCCATTAATTTAGTTTTAAAATGAAAGTTATGCGGGTTAACATCGGAATCTTTTTTCAAACCATAGGTAATAATTTTTTTATCACTGTGATTTAATTCATGTTTTTTGAGAAGGAGATATGATTTATCATCTTTATTGAGAATCGCAATTTTTGCGACTTTGAGTAATTTTGCTTTTGCATGAACGTATCGTTCATATGTCTTGTGATAATCTAAATGTTCCCGATTAATGTTTGTGACCACGCCAATCGCAAATGGGATACCGTACACCCGGTGCTGATCAAGCGCGTGAGAAGTTACTTCCAAGACGACATATTTCACCCCGGCTTTTTTTGCTTTTTTCAGATATGACTGTACGGCAAAACGTCCGGGAGTGGTGACATGAAATCCGATATCCGATGCCTCGCCGCTCATAATAGCGCCAACTGATGAAATGAGAGCTGCCTTTTCACCGGCATTTGCCAAAATATGATAAATCAAACTCGATGTCGTGGTTTTTCCGTCTGTTCCTGTGACGCCGATAATTTTCATTCCGCGAGCCGGAAAACGGTACATAAAAAGAGCGGGAAACGCCTGCAATAGGTGGTATTTATTTTTAATCGCCTGCCACATGGATCTATTATACAACAAACTTTATTTAAGGTGGTGGTGTAGCAAATCCAGAATTATCGCATAATGAAGATAATACATATAAGCGTTTACCAGAAGCAGAACGGGGAAAATAATAAATCGCTCGACAAATGCTCCCGTCTCCACACGAAACTCCCGCATCGGCGGCACACCAAATTTTACCGGAATCGGCAAAAGCCATGGGACTCCTTCACGAGTTATCGTATCCATCACCAAATGTGAACCGAATCCGATCATAAACGCCCACCAAATCACACCGATGTCAAGATTGGGAAAACTCGGATGGAACACCGTCAAAAGATAATGCCAGCCGAAACCGAACAAAACCATTCCGAGAAGCGAATGAGAAATAAACCGGTGCCCGCCCAAAAATTTATCAAAAACTCTACCCGCTACACCGCCGATAGGTAAGTTACGCCAAAAAGGAGCTGTCGGCTGATCGATGTCAGGTGCAATGCCTCCGACTAAATTTGCAAAAACAGCAACCATTCCTGTTGCCAGACTCATATTATGAAAGGGGTACGTCAATGCGACAAATCCCAAAGCAGTAAATGCAGCCAAATCATGCGTTCTCCCGGTCATAGAAATAGTATAACAAAAAGTGTGATAAAATAGAGATTATGAAACCGATTATTACTTTTGATGATTTTGCCAAACTTGACCTTCGTGTCGGAACCGTTGTCGAATGCGTCGAGCCGGAAAAATCGGAAAAACTCCTTAAGCTCACGGTTGATTTTGGAGAAGAAGGGAAGAAAACAATTTTTTCAGGAATCAAACAATGGTATACACCGGACGATCTCACGGGCAAACAATTTATTTTTATTATTAATCTTGAACCGCGAAAAATGATGAATGAATTTTCAGAGGGGATGCTTCTTGCAGCAGGTGGCGAAAAACCCTTACCGCTTATTCTCTCAGAGCAAGCAGCTCCCGGCACTCCAATTCTTTAAGCTATTCACTCGGAGGGATGCCGTAGTACATCAGGATATTTTTGGCAACTCGAAAGAAGATTGGTGCCGCTGTCTCAGCTCCATAAATTGAACTCGTCGGACGCTCGATAACAACAAGCATGAGAAATTTCGGATCATCTGCCGGAGCAAAACCCACAAAAGACGCAATTGTTTTCGTCGGGTCATAATGACCTGCGACAGGAATTTGTGCGGTTCCGGTTTTACCCGCTATGCGATATCCTTTCAATCTCGCAAATTTGGCTTCTCCGTTGTTAACGGCAGTAACCATCATTTCTGTCATTACCTTTGCGGCTTTTGGTGAAATCGGCTGGCTCAACTCCTTAGGCGGAATCTCAATTCTTTCGCCCTCGGGTGTTTCAACCGCAGCAACGACATGCGGTTCCATTCTTTTTCCTTCATTGGCAATCGCAGAAAATGCAGTTAACAGTTCAATCGGCGTCACCGTAATTCCCTGACCGAAAGTCGCCGTCGCGACATCGATCGGATACCAGGAATCCCGCGAACGAATACTCGCCTCTTCTTCTCCCTGAAGATCAATGCCTGTTGTGTCACCGATACCGAATTTTTCAAAATAAGAAAGCATTCGATCAAGTCCCAATTTTCTCCCGGCAAAAACCATGCCTGTATTATCCGAATGTACGATAACATCAGTCATTGATTCATTTGCTGAATATTTATCATTCCAGGTATGAATTTGGTAATCACCGATTGTCACCGGACCGGCACAGATAGAACATTTTGTATCTGCTTTCACCAGTCCCGCATCGATTGCGCTCGCCATAACAAGCGGCTTAAATGTCGAACCCGGCTCATAGGTATCAGTTATCAACGGATTGCGATATAAATCATCGGAATAATTCTGATAGTCTCTTGGGTCAAAATTGGGAAATGATGACATCGCGAGAATGCCGCCTGTCTTTGGATCCATGACAACCGCCATGCCTGAAGCTGCACCATAGAGATCTACTCCTTCTTTCAAATCGCGATCGAGTAAGAATTGAATCGTCCGGTCGACATGCAAAATGAGATTTCGCCCGTCAACCTTACCGACTGCATCATTCATCTTTGCCAAAATCGGTTGCCCGAAAGCATCGTGAATTTGCACTGCTAATCCTTCTTTGCCGCGAAGTTGTCTGTCATAATATCCTTCAAGACCGAAATATCCTTTGTCTGCTCCGTTCTCATCTTTTCCGACGAATCCGAGAAGTTTTGCGCCGGTAGACGCTTCAGGATAAAATCTGATATATTGCTCTTGAAATCCCACTCCCGGAATTTTTGCTGCTTCTATTTTCTCCTTATCCTGACGACTGACATGTGATTTTAACGGCACCCAATATTTATCAAGCGACAACAACGCACCGACACTTGCCGTATCGGTACCAAGAAGTGAGGTCAAAAGCGTCGCTTCTTCTCCGATATTTTTTACTTCTTTGGGATTGGCAAAAGCGAGATAGGATAATTTATTTGCTGCAATAGCATAGCCGTCGGATGTCATAATTTCACCACGTGTCGGATTCAATCGGACAACCCGACCGTATTGTGCCTGTCCGAGTTCGGCTAACTCCTGGGCCCTGACAACCTGCCAATAAAAAAGTCTCACCGTTACGGATAAGAAGAGAAATATAAAAAAGAGAAGAACAAATCGATAACGCCAATTCATACTAGGTTCTGAAGAATAGTATAGCCATTTATTGCTTTAAAGCCAATGGTACCGGAGCGGTAAGAGAGATCTGAGTTTTCGCATCAACAAAACCCAACTGCGCAGCGGTTCCGGCAATATTGGTAAGTGAAGATGCTTCCAGAAGCTGTTCCTGCAGAATCGTATTTTGCCTTTTGTAATCATCAACTTGTTGTTGCAGTGCGCCCAGCTCAGCACCGGTCGTTGAGATCTGATTAGCAGTACTGACCTGTGCAATTGCCAGCCCCATAATTGTTACAAAAATAAAAATAATTAAATAAGTCGGTCGTTTCATATTTTTTCAAAAACTCTCAATTTTGAACTTCTGCTTCTACTGTTTGCCTCGATCTCTTCATCGCTTGGCACAATCGGTTTCTTTGTTATTATCTTCCCAAGTCCCTCTTCTTCAAATTCTTTAAACATATTTTTTATAATTCTGTCTTCCAACGAATGGAAAGAAATCACTACAAGTCTTCCACCCGGCTCAAGAAGTGACAGAGCTTTCGGCAATACTTCTTTGATATTATTTAACTCATCGTTCACTGCGATACGCAAAGCCTGAAAGGCTTTCGTCGCAGGATTAATTCCTCCCTGTTGTCTCGGCACGACGCGATTAATAATACTGACAAGTTCCGTTGTCGTCTGTATCAGACCCGATTGTCTCGCTCTGACAATCGCGTCCGCAATCCTGTGAGCGAATCGCTCTTCGCCAAGACTTAAAAAAAGCTGATTCAACTCTCCGCGTGTTAAACCGTTAACTAAATCTCCGGCTTTGACTGATAACTCCTGATCCATTCTCATGTCGAGTGGCCCGTCCCTCTGGACACTAAACCCACGTGTTGCTTCATCAAAATGATGGCTCGATACTCCCAGATCAAGTAATACTCCGGCTGCTTTATCAATCCCGTTTTCCCTTGCTAAATTGTCAATGTCCTTAAAATTTCCTCTCGCCAATAGTAAGTTTTTTTCTCCCTTTAATTTTTCTCCAACAAAACGTAACGCGTCTTCATCAAAATCAATTGCTAAAACCCTTCCTCCACGCTCTAAAATCTCTCCCGTGTGTCCTCCTCCGCCCACTGTCCCGTCAATGTACTGCTTTCCCGCTCTCACGTTTAATCCATCTAATGCCTCCTGTAACAGTACGCTTACATGATATGTATTCATTCGCCTTCTCTCTCCGATAATTTCTCGGCGATTGATTCTATGTCTTTACTTAATTCTTTTTGGTGATCTTCCCAATGTTTTTTATCCCAAATCTCAACAAATCGCTGTATTCCGGCAAAAATGATATCTTTATCAATCGACGCAAAATTTCTTAAATATTCCGGTAAAACAAACCTTCCCTTGCTGTCGAGCTCCACATACGTCGCGTTCCCAAGCAAAAATCTCTGCAATTCCCGTGTTGATTTATTCGTAAAAGGTCTGCCCTCGGTTCCTTCCAAGAGCGTTTTCCAATTCTCTTCCGAGACGACGATCAAACAGTTCTCAAATCCCTTCGTCACAATCAGCTTGTCTCCTAAAGTTTCGCGAAACTTTTTGGGTAAAGCTGCCTGATGCTTTTCTCCAATCTTGCTCTCGTACTGCCCGATCAACAT
>Ga0134124_10000046_pt1 | contig 136613 bp, 129 predicted proteins | sample KB304_FD_96880 | JGI IMG/M metagenome (GOLD analysis project Ga0134124, IMG submission 96880) | Terrestrial soil microbial communities without Nitrogen fertilizer from Kellogg Biological Station, Michigan, USA - KB3-0-4 | ecosystem: Environmental > Terrestrial > Soil > Unclassified ...
TATCCGTCGACTAATCGTATTTTTCTCTTTTAATTTTAATTCACCTTTACGATTTTTTTTGTATTCGGATAAATAGACATTTCTTTGCGAAGACAGCGGAAGAAGGATTCGGGACAAACCTTTGATATGTTTTTTTAAAAGATAGTCGGTAAGCGCATGTGCAGCACCGTAGAGTAAAAAGTGGGCAACAATGATAACGCGTTTGTTTTGTATCATGAAAAGTGGCCCACTCTACAAATTTCTTCGACAATTGCGTCACTATCATAAGTATATTTCCATTTCGGATAATGGGATTGAAATTTTGAAACATCGGAGATATACCAAATGTGATCCCCGCTTCTATTCTCTTTGCTGTATTTTACTTTTGCTTTTTTCCCGAGTATTTTTTCTACAGCTTGAATTGCTTCTATCATAGAAATATTTGAATGGCGTGATCCGCCTATATTGTAGACTTCTCCTTTTCGGGGTTTTTTATAAAATTGATAAAACGCGTTTACCAAATCAAATGAATGAATATTATCTCTTACTTGTTTTCCTTTATAGCCAAAAATGGTATACGGAGTTCCCGTTGCAACGCATTTAATAAGATATGCTAAAAATCCGTGCAGCTTTGCTCCCGAATGCTGCGGTCCGGTCAGACATCCTCCCCGAAATGCGACAGTATTCAATCCGAAGTATTTTCCGTATTCCTGCACCATGACATCGGCAGCGACCTTTGATGCGCCAAAAATACTATGCTTTGAATTGTCGACACTCATTGATTCATCAATTCCTTTGTAGTATTTATGAGTTTTTTTTAATTCAAATCTGGTTTCCTTCTCCACAAGCGGCAAAAAATTCGGTGTGTCACCATAAACTTTATTGGTAGAAGTAAAAATAAAAGCACCATCAGGTGAATATTTACGATATAGCTCTAAAAGATTTAGGGTACCTACCGCGTTAACGCCAAAATCAGTCAATGGCTCTCGTGCAGCCCAATCATGAGACGGCTGCGCTGCGGTGTGAATAATGAGATCAAATTTATTTTTTTTAAAAATCTTTTCTAAACTGACGTTATCACGGATATCGACAGTATAGTGTTTGTAGCTTTTTTTTAATTTTTCTTCTAATTTTTTCCTCGACCATTCCGTGCTTGCTTCGGGCCCAAAAAAATATTGTCGCATATTATTATCAATGCCGTGAATCTCAAAATCTTTTTCTGCAAAAAATTTAGCTGATTCTGACCCGATAAGCCCGGCGGAACCGGTAATAAGCACTTTTTTTCTTTTTGAATTGGTAGTTTTTTTCATTTTGAAGATTTCTTATTTTCTCTATACCATGCTATGGTTTTTTGTAAACCAACAGCTAAAGATGTTTTTGCAACGAATCCGGTTTTTTTAATCGCTTTTTTGTTATAACTATTTCTTCTCGGGCTGCCGTTGGGCTTTGTCGTATCAAATTTCACTTTTGTCTTAATACCGCTCAGATCAACAATTTTTTCTATCAATTCTTTTATTGAAATCTCGTCATCGGTTCCGAGATTAATCGGATCGGCAACAGGATAGTTTTCGATTGCGGCGATCATCCCTTCTGCCATGTCTTCAACATACAAAAATGCCCGGGTTTGCTTACCGTTACCCCAAACGATTACAGGGTTTTCTCCGTCAAAAACCCGTTTTATGAGCGCCGGAATAACGTGTGATACTGCCGGATCGAAATGATCTCTTGGGCCATAGCAATTGTAGGGACGAACAATTGCAACTTTCATCCCGAATTCTTCCGCATAATACTCTGCCAATTTTTCCGACATCCGTTTTGCCCATCCATACCCCCCGTTTGTCGGCTCCGGCTCATCCATAAAACCCTCAGTCTCAGGCGTGGGTATAGAGCAATCTCGCGGATAAACACATGCCGAGGAAACAGCTAAGAACCGCTCAACTTTTGCGACTCTTGCCGCCTCAATCATTATCGTACCGATTAAAAGATTATCCCGGAGCATGGTTGCTTGATGGAGTCGGTTGTATTCAATCCCTCCCACTCGAGCTGCAATATTCATAACGACATCCTGTCCGCGACACGCTTTTAGTGCGTCGGCAGGATTTGTGCAATCACCGACGATAATTGAAATCTTTTTAATGACAGCTGCAAGATTTGCCTTTGATCCGTTTCTCATGGTGTCCAAGACAGCCACCTTCGCACCTCGGTCGACTAGTTTTTCGACAACATGACTGCCGATAAAACCTGCTCCTCCGGTAACAAGAACTTTTTTATTTTTCCAAAAATTTTTTGCCATAGTTAAAAGTATACAATAATTGTTATGAAAATAATGTGATAATTTCCTTTATTTCTTTTTCTGTCAATTCCGGATTATTTCCGAAATAGAGACCTTGCTCATGAATCAATTTCGCATTTGAATTATTGAATGTTTTCTTTAAGTTCGGTAAGTATTTTTGAAAAAACGGCTGACTTACCATATCGCCTCCTACAATCGGCCGAATTTCTATTTTATTCTTACATTTTTCCACCAAATCATCACGTATCGCCTTTGTCCTGCAAATAATAGGGATTGCAAAATTGGAAACAAAATCAATATGGTCATATCGTATCGGATAATATTTATCTTTTTGTGAATATATCAGCGGGGCAATTTTAAGAAAATTTTCATTTCTCTTTTTTAAAATTTCATCTGCATAGTCTAATTGTGTATTGCCGATAAATCCGTTAATTTCTGTCGTCCTTAAATTGTATCCCAAATCATAAAATGTATATCTTGAATAAAATGAAGAATTTACTTTATGCTCAACTCTAATTTTCAATTGTTTTCTTTCTGTTAAATTTCTATCCCATCCGTGAGCTCTTACCATTTGCAGCATCGTTTCCAAATTATGACTATCGACACAGACCGCACCGCCTTCAATTGTTGATAAATGATGGCCGACATAGAAAGAAAACGTACTCGCGAGGCCAAAATTACCGAGTTTTTTTCCTTTATAGATAGTTCCGAGAGATTCACAATTATCTTCAATAAGAATTATTTTCTTTTTATCACAAATCCGTTTTATTTCATCAATATCGTCGCAAAAACCGAGAAGATTGGTGAGAAAAAGCATTTTTATCGGGTGCTTATTTAAAATTTTTAATAATTTATTACTCGACACGTTTAAGGTATCAAGTTCGACATCAATCGGGACTGCTTTCAAGCCCAATTGAATTAACGGCATAACATTTGTCGACCAAGTAATCGCTGAAAACCCGATATGGTCACCTTTTTTAATTTTTCCCAAATTGAGCAATGCCTGGACAATAGCAAGGTTTGCCGAACTGCCGCTGTTAACGAAGAGACAATGCTGTCTTCCCTGATAATTTGCAAATCTTTTTTCAAATTTTCTGCATTCAGGACCGATACTTAACTGATCTGTTTGGGTAATAAATTTAGTGAGTTTCTTTTTTGTTTCTTTTTCTTTATAAAAAGTAGACTTGATGAGCTTGATCATAAATGAAATTAAACCACTTTCGCATAAAAAACTCAACTGTTAATCTGAGAATTTTTAAAATATTTTTCGTACCATGGAATTGCCCGTCGTAATCCTTCATCAAAAGATGTTTTTGAAACCCAAGATAATAATTTTTTCGCCTTTACTGAAGAAACGTATTGCTCTTGTATTTCAAGCATTCGCCCCCCTGTAATTTTCTTGATGTGCAATTTTTTTTCTGAAACTTTAATCACGGAATTAATCACTTGTTCAACAGAAAATCTTTTGCCGGTTCCGAAATTAAATATTCTGTTTTTTCCGACTTTTGCAATTTTCATCTCGGCAAGCCTCATGTATCCTTCAACAGCGTCATCGATATACATGTACTCTCTTAATGCGCCTCCGCCCCACATTTTTGGTGCAGAATTTGATAAAACACTTTTAATTGTCTTGGGGATAAGGCGATTAAAATTTGTATCTCCGGGACCATAAATGTTGCAAAAACGGGAAATAAGAACGGGCAGGTGAAATGTCTCGGCATATGATTGAGCAATGAGATCAATACACGTCTTCGATGTTTCATAGGGACGTGACGGTCTGGCAGGATATTCTTCTTTAAACGGCAGCTTGTTGTCGCCGTACACATGAGAGGTTGAAGCGATAATTAGTTTTTCAAGTTTATTTTTTCTCGTACTTTCCAAGATATTAAGAGTTCCCAGCATATTAATTTTAAACGTCTGATAGGGATCTTCCTGTCCCGATTCAACAAGCGATTCTGCAGCTAAATGAAAAACGATTGCAATCTTTTTTTTCTTAATTATCGAATCAATACGCTTATAATCAATAATATTTGTTTTAATAATGTTTTTCTTTCTTTTTGAATGAGAAATACCCCAGACAATTGCGCCGTGCTCCTGCAATGCAACCGTTAAGTGTGAACCGATGAAGCCGTTGATTCCCGTAATAAGTACCGGTTTATTTTTCCAAAAAGACTTTTTATTTGAAGACACGTTTTACCTCCTCCTTTACTGTCGGAACACCATAAACAATAAGCATGATAAAACACATAAACGGATGAATAAACCAAGCAACATCGCGGACTTTGAGAAATCCTCTAATCGAATCATAAATCGGCTTTACAAAAGTTACAGAAATAATTATGTACATGAGTAAATTTGTCCGATCTTTTTTCGGCTCGTAGATACTATACCGTCTCTTACTTAAATCTTCAAAGTGATATTTTTCAATATAAAATCTTCTTCTGAGAAGAAACGGAATAACTTTGTTATTTGTGAGATGAATAATTGAATCCTTAAACAAACCATAGGTGTTGTATCCTTTTCTGATAAGGTCGACATTCACATCAATATGAAAAAAGTGGTCAGGGTCTGCATGGGCTTCTTTTAGCAACAATTCCCTTCTCATCGCGGCACCGTTACCGCCTAATGCAGGTATCTTATTTTTATTAAATTTTACTAAATAGTATGCTCCCATGTCGCGGCTTTTACCGAATAAATTATAAGTATCAAATGCATAGGAAAGATGAGAGTCTTTACCGAAATAATACGCGACAGGATCTGACCCGCCCAAAAGAGCGAAATATCTGTCAAGAAGAGTCATCTTCGGGTCATAATGAAATCGCAGCGGTTCTACTCCGACAATCTCTTTATTTTCAAGAAAAGGGACGATCATTTTCCTGAACCACTTTTTGTGGGGTAAAATATTATCGGAGTCCAGCATGAACAAAATTTCGTTTTTTGCTTTATTCACTCCTGTTCCTTTATTGTATTCTGCACCCTGTAATGCAGGCGGCACCTTTATAACTTTAACGTTGTATTTTTTAACAATTTCTATCGTTTTGTCCTTTGATCCTCCGTCTGCGATAATAATCTCTATTTTGTCCTGGGGGTAATCCTGATCTCTGATGCTTTTTAATGACCGTCCGACAGTTCTTGCAGAATTAAATGTCGCCATCACGACCGATATCGAAAGGAAAGATTCTTTTGTAGTATTTTTATGGGTTTTGTTTTTGAGATTCATAGACCTTGCAAATCAATTTCCAACTTTGTTTTGTACTGATTGACCAATCAAAACGCTTTGACCATGTTATTGCATTGCTGCTTAATTGTCTATACATATTTTTTGATTTATCAACAATTATAGACAGGATTGCTTTGGATAGTAAAGCGGAATTTTTTGAATCAACAAGAATACCCGTTTTGCCACTCTTTACCGAGTCACGAAGCCCTTCAACATTATATCCGACGGTCGGAGTTCCTTGACTTGCCGCTTCTATGACATTAAGACCCCATCCCTCTTTTTGAGAAGGGTGAATCAGTATCCATGCTCTCTTTAGCAGTTCAAATTTTTTAATTTCACTGACATAGCCGAAATATATTATATCTTTTTTAAATGTATGCGCATGATGTTTCTTTAATAATTTTTTAAACATTCCCTGTTTTTCCTCTTTACCGATAATCCACAATTTCAAATCGTTGCCGGTTTTTTTTATTTCTAAATAGGTATTAAAAACATCGTCGATCCCTTTATCTTCTGATATCCTTCCCAAAAAGACGAGTGTCGGGGTTTTCTCTTTTTTTATTTTTGAAGAAATGTTAACCCGATTTATTCCATGGTGAATAATTTCTATATCAGTTGATTTTACCCCGATCTTTTTTAATTCATCTTTTGTCGATTGTGAACTCGTAATAAAGGTAACATTGTCATAAAAACTGAAAAAATAAGGCTCGAGAATATAACCAATAAATGCAAAAAGTTTCGGCAAATTAGCAAACCACACCGTACCGGCTACTTCATTAATGAGTGCAATGTTTTTTTCTTTCTGAATATAGAACGGGGTAAAAAAAGGTAAAAAATGAAAACAATCGATGATGATATCCGTCTTGCTAAATTTTCCAGCAAGATAATAAAAAAATGCCCAGAGATGAACGGTAAAATGAGAACCTTTTCTTATTACTTCAATATCGTCAATGATTTCTCTTTTTTTTGCCCCGGGAAAATTCGAGGAGAACCACGTGACATCAGCACCCATTTTTTTCCAATATTTTGCATGTTCAAAAAGTGAAATTTCTGCTCCGCCGCTGAGAGGATGATGCATATCACGCCAGTTAAAAATAAGAATCTTCATTTGTTAAAACCTAAAAGAATGCTTGCCTTTTTAGTAATAACTTTTCTCTTTGCCTGCTTTTTCGTGTAGTAATGCAATATTTTTAATCGATAAAACACTGCGAACGTATCCCAAATCATTAAAAAAATTGTCGTCCATAAACTTTTTGAGATAATGCTGTTTTTACTGAATTTAATTCGCACGGGGGCTTCATAAATTCTTGTGTAACCCAGCGCATAAGCAACTGCGAGCATTTCAATGTCAAATGCGTATCGCTTCACCAACAGTCGAGGAAAAACGTCGAGTGCAACTTTTCTTTTAAAGAATTTAAGCCCCACTTGCGTATCTTTTATTTTGAATCCGAAAAACACCCAGGTAAGCAATCGATATCCCCACGATAATATTGTTCGGTAAAAAGGATAATTTACTTTCGATACCGGGTGAAGTTTTGATCCGACAATGATATGAGCGTTATACCAATCCATATGATTTAAAAGCATGCTAAAGCCGGCAGGGTGGATATCCATTCCGGCATCGATAAAACCAACAACATCTCCCTTTGCGCGCAGAACACCAAATCGTATGGCATGACCTTTTCCTTCATTTTTTTTATATGCGATAATTTTTATATTTTTCGATCTTACTTTTGCGAGTTTTTGATGAGTTTTATCAATAATTCCATCGACGACAATAATAATTTCATATTTTACTCCCAAATCTTTCAATGATTTAGAAATAGTCATTATATCTTTTATGATGGTTCTTTCCTGACGGTATGAGGGGACAATAACAGAGAGGAGCTTTATATTAAATTTTCCTTTTCGTAGCATAGGGGTAGTATAACAAAAGTAGACAAACAAGTACAAATGTAATTGCCAAAGAAATATAAATTACTTGAAGAAATGTTTGATGGTACAAATAAATTAAAAATATTTGCAATAACGCACCGGAAATAACCGGAATAAAAATTCTTGTTTTTTTAATTGAGAGAAAAAAATTGCAAACAATTGAAAGGACTGCGTAGCAACAAATAAATAACGCAAAAGGAACAACATACGGACTAATAACAAAATATTCCGGTTTGAGAAGAATAGAAATTGAGAATTTGGTAAATACTGCATAAAAAATCGTCAGTAAGACTGACGGGACAAGAACAATCAGAAGAGAGAGTTTAAATGTATTGGTGAAATTTTCATTTTTACTCTGCTTCTGGACAATTAACGGGAACATTACCGTCGCAATAGGGTATGTGACGAAAAAAATAATTCTGGAGAGAAGTGATAAACCGCCATACAAACCGGCATCATGAGGATTAAAAAAATGTTTTACAAGTAAGATGTCCGATGAGATAAATGATGTTAAACCGATAAGCGTTATTGATGAAGGAAGACCGTATAATAACAATTCTTTTGTTGAAATTGACGGTGACGATATTTTATTGTCAAAAATAAATTTCATTGGTATAAAACTTACCACATACGCGGCAATGCCTCCAATAAGCATTGCCATTGTCGCCCCCCCGACAGAAAAGCCTGCAAACACAAATGCGATCGATAAAATAAGTTTTATAATTGCATTCAAAAGGTTGACAAACACCTGAAAGGCAAACGCCAGTTTTGCTTGAAGAAAAGCCATATTGATAACTCCGATAACACCGAAAAAAATGATGAAATCCGTCATGAATAATATGTTTCTATCATTGATATGGAAAAAATTACCGATCGTAGGAATGGCTAAAAGAAAAATAATAAAAAAACCAACACCGATAAGAAGAAGCATCTTTTTTATCTTAAAATAGAGCCCCCTGAGCCGGGGAAAATCATTTTGTGCGAAATAGGTACCTGCGAACCGTACAACAACCGGAATAATTGCCGTTGCCACAAGACCGGGGAAAACAATAAGAGACATAACGCTTAAGAATGTTCCGTAATCTGCAACAGATAAATTTTTATTCATGAAAATATTGAAAAGCAGGTTAAAAAAGTTAGCAATAAAATTACCGATAAGCACTATGCCGCTTCCGTAAATGAGAGGATTTTTGAGGAGTTCTCTTACTTTCTTCATGTATTAGCTTGCGAGGAAATGCTCGTATGACGCAACAGTCCTTTCAGCTGTTTTTTTCCAACTGAATTTTTTTGCCTGCTCAGTTCCTTTTTTTATCAATGTTTCCTGTAGGTTTTTTGTTGAAAAAATTTTTTCAATACCTGTTGCGATACTTTCAGTATCATATCCGTCAACATAATATGCTGCGTCCCCCGCGACTTCCGGAATCGATCCGCCTTTGGTTGTAATTACCGGGCATCCGGACTGCATTGCTTCAAGAATCGGCAAACCGAATCCTTCATAAACAGACGGCATGATAAAAGCCGTTGCGGTATTATACAAACCGACAAGGTCCGCTGTCGGAACAAAACCCAATTTATGAATGTAATCAATATTTTCTGTCATTTTTTGTACAGCGACCAAATCTTTGTTCCAAGGATTTGTTTTATCAAAATGCTTTTCAACCAGTGTTTTCCCAACCATTACTAAAGGAATTTTAGTTTTCTTGATCGCCTCAACCATACGCGGGAGATTTTTATTCCATGTGACGTCTCCCACATACAGAATAAATTTTTCCGGTAAATTATATTTAGTAAGCAATTCATTTTTCCATTTTCCGTTTTCCATTTTTTTGAATTCTTCGGCAGCAGCAAGATATACGACATCGGTCTTTTCCTTTTTTACACCAACTATCTTCTCAATATCCTCCTGAGAGGCGTGAGAATCGGTAATGATGCCTTGTGATTTTTTTAAATTTATTTTTTGAATCTGCCAGGAAACATTTCCTTTTATTCCGGCCGGGAAATGCTCAGGGAATACAAGAGGTGTTAAATCATGAACAGTGATAATTCTTTTTTGCTTTTCAAAAAGAGGTAAGGTGACAAAAAAGGGGTCGAAATACGGATAATGGATAAGATCTACGGGTGTTTCAATTTTTTCTCCTTGACCAAAAAAAATATATTCATTTTCCGGAAAATATTGCAACAAAGAGCGCTTAAGATATTCGAGATAAAAACCTACACCTCTCACTTTGTGCCCCTTCATCTCTCCTTTTATCGGGGTGATATCAATTGCAATTCTCATTATGAAGCTTTGTGCGATTTGTGCCACTCCCAAGCGCTTTTAATAATTGTTTCAAGATCGGAATGCTTGGGCGCATAACCGAGTTCTGTTTGAATTTTTGCCGTGTCGGCAACGGTTTCCGCAACATCGCCTTCTCTTCGAGGCTTAACGGCGACCGGAAAATCGCTTCCCGAAATCTTTTTCACCATTTCAATAACTTCTTTATTTGATGAACCCTTACCGGTGCCCACATTATATGTATAAGCGCCGTTCTGCTCCTGTAATTTTTTCAAAGTCATAATATGCGCTTCGACGAGATCTAATACGTGAATATAATCTCTTACTGCCGTACCGTCTTTCGTTTCGTAATCATCTCCGAATAAAGAAAATTCACTATTGTCCAGTGCTGCGCGAATTGCCAACGGAATCAGATGGGTCTCCGGATCATGATTCTCTCCCTTACTGCCGTCCATTGCTCCGCCTGAGGCATTGAAATAACGAAGCACGGCATACCCGATCCCGTGAATCTGATAATACCAATGCAGCACTTGTTCGACCATTAATTTGCTTTCTGCATAAGGATTTTCGGGATTTTTTTTGTGATCTTCAGGAACAGGAAGTTTTTCGGGAGAGCCATAGACCGTGCCTGTGGAAGAAAAAATAAAATGCTTTACATTATGCTCATGCATAGCATCCAAAAGCTGCACTGCACTGAAAACATTATTGTGGAAATACATGCCCGGCTTCTTCATCGATTCTCCGACTGCAATGTATGCTCCGAAATGCATCACGGCATCAAATTGATGTGAAGAAAAAACTGTAGAGACAAACTCTTTATCAAGGACGTTGCCCTGCACAAATTCCGCCCGGTCATCAACCATCTCCTTATGACCTCGCTCAAGACTATCTGCTACAACGACTGCGTGTCCGTCATCAAGGAGTCTTTTGGTCATGAAGCTGCCAATATAGCCGGCGCCGCCGACAACTAATATTTTCATAAGTTTATTGTATCAGAAAATGAATCATTTGGTAGATTATTTCTTTTTGAAACGCATATATGCTCTCGGAAAACGAAGCGCTGAAAACAATGAAAAAAGCACTCCCTGATATCCGTCAAGAATACCCTTATGGCGAATCTGCGTTGTGAAAAACCAGGAAAACGGCTTCAGAAATAAATAGTCTATGTCTGTTTTGAGATCAATTTTCATTTTTTGATCCGCCAATTGTGTTGCGATAAAATCGATGTAGCGATTATTTCTTTGTAAATACCGTTCAAATGTCGGTGAATCCTGGTGCAATAAGGGACTCTGAAGCCAGCCTACTTTTCCGTCAACAGCAATTTGCTCATGAACGTCCTTTGCCGGAAAATGCGCATGTCCTTTTTTGACCAAACGGATAACCCCGTCGGGATAAACGCCGCCGAATCGCAGATATTTCCCCAAAAAATAGTTAAGTCGCGGAATAAAAAAAGCTGCGTACTGTCCGTCTTTGTTTCCGATTGCCCCGTCTCGCGTTTCAAGCAACTTTTGATGCCTATGAAATAAATTTTTACCGGGCAACTGCTGCTCATATACTTCCAATGCTTCGTCGGAAAGTGCTATTACCTTTTCAATCTCTTTTGCCAGCTCTTTACTGACACGCTCATCCGCATCAAGCTGAAGAATCCACTCGTTGTTTGCCATCGCAAGCGCCTTCTGCTTGTTGATATGAAAATTTTGCTGATTCTCAACTACTTTCACCTGGGCATGATATTTTTCGGCAATTGCTACCGTCGCATCGGTCGAAGAACCGTCAACAACAATGATTTCATCAGCAATATCTTTCACCGATTCAAGACAATCACCGAGATTTTTTTCTTCATTGTGCGTTGCTAAAATAACTGACAGTTTATGTTGATTCATATTTTTATGTACCGACGATGTCTATTGCAGGTTTTCCGTCAAGAAAATGTATTTCCGTCTTTTTGGGATAATCACTCGGGAAGTCTTTCGGCATACCGATGTATAAAACGCGCTTTCGATCCCTATCATGCTGCCAATCGATAGGTCTGAATTCATATTTTCCTATTTTTCGATCGGTTTGATTATTATTGATAAACGACATATTCTTTTGATAATCACTTGGCGGATATCCTAAATAGAAAAGATAGAAGATATACGATTGATCCAAACTACCCTCATTTGATACGACAATCGTATCATATTGATCTGAAAATTCTTGCGTTTTTGTAACTGTCTGCTGATAACCATATTGCCAATCTTGTGAATTGTAATACGGAAGCTGAACGAAATATTGATTAAGATAGTAACCGATGTTCGCTAAATAAACCAATGCAAACAAACAAAAAACAGCAAGCGCATATTTCCGAATCTTATGGTTGTGGCGGACAAACACAAACATCTCATACATACCTAGTGCAACCAAAATAGCCATGACTGGTATCATATGAAATGCCCTGACGGCATGCGGAACATCGATTGTCAGCGATGCCGGAATCGGAGCAAGCAAAAGCCAGAAAAAGAACAATTGCTTCATCTGCCGCGGATACACACCGAAAAGAAGCGCAAAGATACCGATAAAAAGAAACGGCAGCTCAACAAGATACAGTAGTCCCATACCCGGCGCGTGATGTCTTCCGATGTCACCTTTAATAAATAACCAGTTAAGATTCCAATGTGATAAATAATTCTCGAGTATTTGTTTTGCGTAAAAAACACGCCTGTTATCAAGGAGCAATCCGACAGTGTCGTTTGTTGCATGATCATAGGAAAGCTTTTGAATATTTCTGTTAAAATCGACCGATCGTTGATTAAAGACACTGACACCTTGTGCCCGCTGCAATGTGGTAGTGTCGGTCAAAACCGAAGCAATCATAGGAAGTGAGATAATAAGACCGACTGCAAGTACACCAGCAAGATACGGAATTTTTATCGTTCGTACTTTTTTGAAAAAGAGCAGCACTAAGCATAACGCAAAGAGGGGCGCGAAAAGCTTTTCGCTTTGATACGCATACAAATCAAGACCCAAACAAAATGCAGATGCAAACAAGAAAATATTTTTGCGCAAACCATAGAGGAAAAAGAGTGCGGCAAAAACAGTGAGACTCACCCCGATATTTGTTTCAAAGGCAACGCGTGAAAACTGAATATGCCAGGGAGAAAGAGCGAGAACTAACGCGCCTGTCAGTGCAAGGCCGTCACGCCTGGTAAATTCTTTTAGTAATAAAAATACCCCCAAAACAGCAAGCAAACCGAAAATCGCAGACGGCAATCGGACCGCAAAGGTATTTACTCCGAACGCGGCAATCGAAGGGACAGCAAGATACGTATAGAGTGCCGGTTTGTAGTCACCGAAGGACTGAAGAATAATCGGAAAAGACTTGCCGTATTCGTCTTTCCCTGTCTGCAATATGGAATACGCGTTATAACCGAGTGCTGCCTCGTCCCAATCAGGAGAAGGCGGATTACTTCCTAAAGCCCAAAAACGCAAAAGTGCTGCGATACATAAAATTCCAAGCAATAAAAGTATGACATTTCTTTTCATATTAATAAGTATAAACGGCCAAACTCGGTGTTCCGTCAACAAGACCTATTGTCTTTATTATTTTTGCATGTTTCGGTACGTTATTCACACTGTCGACATACAGAGCTTTTTCTGATTTCGGGAGTTTGCCGAAATCTTCGGGGAAAACGTATTTGCCAAAACCCTTCACATGTACAAATCCGAAAGCATCTCTTTGGACTGTCAGTGTCTTTCTAAATTCACCCGGATCTGTCTTCGTGAAAAAAAGATAATAAATATACGGTCTTCCGTAACTCCCCGAGTCGTAGACTTTTTCATAACCGGGTTGTTTGGAGACAAAATCTATCGCCTGTTGATAGCCGTATTGCCAATCTTGTGAGTAGAGGCGTGGATAGTGCTTGTAATATTCGTACTGAAAATAAAAAATATTTGCAATTAGTAAACACCCTCCAATTCCCAGGAGTAAGTGTTTGACCGCGTGACGTTTAATTTTTTCTTTAACAAAAAGCAGAGCAACAGCGATACCGTAGCCCACAATTATCTGCATAGTCGGAAGAATAACTTCTGTCCGGAGTGCGTGAGGAGTCTCGCGTGCCGTCGCAGCAGGTATGATGCCAAGAAGCAGCCATACCGGGATAATCCACCAATAGCCTTCTTTGCGACGAAAGAGGAAGAGTCCCCCGATGATAAAAAACGGCAAATCCCACAAATATAACTCACCGACATCCTGAATGGAAAATTTGGTGTTTACATCTCCTCTGATAAAAAGATAACCTGGATTAAAATGATCAAAATAATGCTGGAGGAATGCAAGACTATACTGTACCCGCCTATTATGGATTGCCTTTGACCAAATCGCGTTACCGTCATTGGCAATCTCCTGATTACTTGTGGTAACAAGCGTCGAATCGGAAAAAATATTTACCTCCTTAAATCGTAAACCTGCTTGCGGCGAAAAAAGAAACGGTATAAGCGGAGCAAGTAAAACCAGACCGACAAGGATAGCGGTAAATGTTTGTTTTCTCTGCTTCCACAATTTTTTAAAAAATACCGCTCCGAGCGCCAAAATTACCAGGGGCACTACGACACGGGAACTGTTAAACGTGTTCATTGCGAGGACAAACGAGACAGCAGAAACAACAATCCACCACTTTTTTTCCTGCATACCGGCAAGAAAAGTAAAAATGCCCGCGACAACAAAAAATGTGGCAACATTTGCTTCAAATCCCGCGCGCGACAGCATAATATGCCAGGGTGAGAGAGCTAAAACGAAAGATGAAGTGAGCGCGTAGAGCTCTTTATGTTCGGACGAATAAAAAATCCGCTTTGTGAGAAAGTAGGTCAATAAAACAGTAAGAACACCAAAAAGTGCCGAAGGAAACCGCACAGCAAAAGGCGTCAAACCAAAAATCTTTACTGGTACTACGTCCAGATAGGCATACACAGGAGGCTTGAAGTCGCCGAACGACTCAAGATAGACAATCGGAAGATATTGTCCGAATTCGTCACGTCCGTCAACTCCGAGCGAATACGCATTATATCCGAACGCAACCTCATCCCAGGTGAGTGAAGGAGGATTTACCCCAAGCTGATAAAACCGAAGCACTGTTGCAGCTAAAATTATAAAACCAAGCAGTAGGTACTTTTTCATTCTGTCCCGTCTCTCTCATTATAAGCACAACCATGCCCTTCCACAAGACGGTTTAAAAACAATATAGACCTTTCCATTTCCCTATGCTATAACTATATTTAGGAGATTAATGAGACAATTTAAGAAATTATTTTTACACTCAAAAAGATCACATCTGTATCTTCTCTTAGGCATTCTCTTAATCGGTTTTTTCTTTCGTTTTTACAACACCCCCGCAAGATATTCACTGGGAGATGATTCAACCAGAGACGGATTGGTGGCAATGGTAGGCGCTCAACAGCTGCAATTTCCGTTGACCGGTCCGTTTTCATCGCTGGGTCCGTTTACTTTTGGACCGTGGTATTATTATCAACTTATTATTTTCTCATTCCTTCCTTTAGCCTACGCTCCATGGATTTATTTAGGTATTTCATCGTTATTATTCATCGTCGTTATGTACAAAATCGGCGAAGAATTAGAAGGAAAATATTTCGGTCTAATTACCGCATTGCTCGCAGCACTCTCTCCGGCAAGCATACAAGACGCAACAGGTCTTTCAAATCCAAATCTTGTTCCGATTTTTGCTGCATTATCTACTCTGCTCTTTATTAAATTAATCAAAAAGGATCGTTCCTATTGGATGAGTTTCTTATTCGGCATATGTTTGGGAATCGGAATGAATAACCATTATCAAATGTCGGGACTCCTTATCCTGGTTATCATTCTGCTTATTTATAAACGACGAAAATTCCTTTATTTTCTTACGGCCTTACTCGGTATTTTTGTCACATTCGTCCCTCTCCTCTTTTTCGATATGAATAATCATTGGTATACGGTGAGAAATATGTTTTTTTATTACACGGAGGGGAAAAAGGCTATCTATGTCCCAAACCGCTGGTTGTTTTATGTGAGGGATTTCTGGCCTTCCTTCTGGGCATATGTATTCGGCCTCCCATACGCGGCAGGGGTAATAACTTTTGCATTGGCTCTTCTAAATCTCGGATGGTTGTGGATAAAAAAACGACTGAATGTGCAAACGTTTTTGCTGACGGTTGCTTTTCTTTGTAACTTTATTCTTCTCAGATATTATTGGGGTGAACGGGGATTCGGATATCATCAATTTCTCTATCCTATTCTTTTTATCTTTTTCACCTATCTTATCTGGAGCATTACTAAAATCAAATTTGGGGTATTTATCTCCATCGGAGTATTGTTGGTTCTCTTTGTTTATATGCTGCCGGTATCCGTCGATAAATTAAAAACCGAAGCTTTCGAGGCAGAGATGCAAAGACAAAAAATGCTTATCACGGAGAAATACCCCGATCAAAAACTCATTTTGTACAATTGCAAAGATACGAATAAAGTAAGAGCTCAGGCAATTACGCTCATGCTTGCGTACGAAAAGAAAATTGATACATCAGGAAAGAAAATAGGACTTATCGGAGGTGATTGTCTTTTCCCAAAAAAGAAAACAGGAAATGTCTACCCGAATGACGGATTTACTGTCGACTTTTCTTCTGCAAGTGAGGAAAATATTCTCAAGACGGGTTGGATACCGATTACACCTGAACGCGTTTCTAAATCCGTAACAAGATGGTGGTTCACCGAGCAGCCATATGACTAGGCCGGTATCTTTTTATCACGCGCGCCAAACAGCTTCCACGCCGATTGATAAAAATAAACGCTTGTTACGACAATTCCCAAACTGATAAGCCACTGAAAAATTCCGTTATTTATTAATTCATACGGTAGAAAGAAAAGTTTCATCGGGTGCCAAACAATATAAAGATTGAGCGCATTGAACAGACTTAACAAAATAAAAACCGTCAGATATTTCTTTTGTAAACCTACATACGTCGCAAGAAACGGTAAGACAGGATAAAGATATCGCTCATGCATTGTCGGCAAAATCATAAAACCGATGAGTAAGGAAATTGAAAGTGCCAGAATACCTTTTTCGGGGGTCATGTGTTTTCTGATTTTGAAAAGGAACGCAAGAAATGGAGCAAGTAGTATTAAAAAAAGTCCGGTCGCCCATATCCGCAAACTGACACCGATAAATTGCGTATCTGCCGTGGGCGTATGGTGAATTGTTATTATACTGTATGCATACAAATTTTTCGTTGATTCGATGGTAAGAAATGATTGAAAGAAAAACCACCAAAAATTGAATGCAAAATTCGTTATATACTGCATCTCTCCCAAGCTGTTCTTCTGAACAAAATCCACAAGCCAAAATAAATTACCCTTGGCTACGGGAAGCGATAATATACCGATAAACAGCAAACTGATAACCGACCAGACGATGAGCTGCCATCTGTTTTTTTGCTTGTGAAGAACAAGAAGGAAACAAAAGACAATAATTCCCGGAAGCACTGAGAGTTTAATAAATAATGAAAGACAAACAGAAAGGATTGCAAAAAAATATTTTTTTTCGTAGAGCAGGAAAACTCCTGCGAAAAAGAACAGATTATTCAAACTGTCCATTTGTCCCCAAAAGGCACTGTTGTACCAAACAGGCGGAGAAAACAAAAATAACGAACTTCCCAAAAGCGCCGCTTTTTCAGATTTTCTTTTTTTTATAAAAAGATAGATCAATATGCCGATACCGATATCCGCAAATACCGACGGCAGCCGCAAAAAAAGCGTAACGAGGGAGACATTGACCCAGATATTATCCCCGGGCGGCGTGTGAGTAAGTTTTAAGAATATTTTTGTCACTTGAAAATCTACCGTATATGCAGCGGATAAAAAGTAGAGAGAACCGGGCGGCTGATTGTTTGGAATCCCGCCGAAGGTAAGATGATGCGTTTTATAGGTATCCGCAAGCCCGTACAAATAAGCAATCCGTGACCAATCTTTATACCTGAGAACATCGATGTGCTCGCGGTACTCGAGCGACCAAAAAACAACGATGATGCGCAAAATGAAAGCAAGGAAAAGAATAAGGAAAATTTTTTTCATGTGTCTGCTATTTCACGGTTTGCAAAAGGAAAACAACCGTTCCGTCATTTCTTGTAATTGCTGCTATGGTTTGTATTCTGGCATCTGAAAGCTCGCACGTTCCCCTATTTACATAGAGAATGCCTTTTTCTCCCGACAAGATCGGTTGCTTGGTGCGACGATCTTTCTCGCCGGTAATATGTAGAGGGCAGGGATGGACAACGAATTCGTATTTATCAAAACTTTTTTCAACGTAAGACGATTCGGGATAGCTCTTCAGATGTGTTGCTAAATCGGCAGGATTATAACGGTTATAAAATAAGAAAAAAATTACCGGATCAGATTCACCATCGGTAATAACAACTTTTTTGTAGTTTGCTTGCATATCGTTTATTTTTGACACAAGCGTTTTATATCCTTCCTGACGAAACCATGGTCTGTGATGAACCTGAATAACATAATATTCCTGCAGATAATAAAGAACACCGAACAGGATACTTATGATAACAAGCGCTTGCACTCCCCTCCCAAACTTTTTTTTAGCAAGAACCGTCCAGAAAGATAAAAAACCAAATGCGATGATTATTGATAGCGCCGGAAAGACCATCAGGGTCCGCTGAAGATTCGGCACATCATCAAAGGTAAAAGCACTGCCAAGCGGAGCAAGAAGTATCCACCCTCCAAAAAAAAGAGCTTTATTCTTATCTGCAGCTGCTAACTTCCAAATGCCAAATAACAATAACGGGAGTTCAAAGAAATATAAGAGCCCCATCTGCGGTACACGATATCTATCAGGAAGTCCTTTATCCGTAAAAAGAAAATCGTAAGAAAAATGATTAAAATAGTTAGAAAAAAATGTTATCGAATAATTAACAATTTTATTGTGAAAAAATCTTGTAACCATGACATCATTCGTTCCGTTTTCTCTGATTTGTTCATCAAGCACCAGCTGTGTCGCCGGGTTTTGAAAGATAGATAACATACGAACACGCTCCGTAAGATCTTTCGATGAAAGAATGAGCATAATCGGCAAAATAATCGTAATGATAAAAAGAACCAGAGGAAGATATAACTTTTTCTTCCAATCAACCGGATGATAAAAAAGGAAAAGCAGGGGAATAAAAAACGGCAGAAAAGCTCGCGGAGCTTGGTACAATAATAGTGTTATTCCGAATGAAAGGAAACAAGCGATAAGCAGCCACACGCGTTCTTTTTTAAGCCACTGCAAATAAAGCAGCGTTCCGAGAACAAGAAAAAAAACAACTAACACATTTTCAGTCGCTACTCGGGAAAGATTGATATGCCAAGGAGAAATTGCCAAAAAGAAGGCGGAGATAAGCGCAAGTGTCTTCGCTTTATTTTCTTCCAAGCTGGCGAACAACCCTTTCACTAAAAAATATGTCAAAAGAACAGTTGCGCTACCGAAAAGGGCTGAGGCAAACCGCACGGAGAATTCATTGAGTCCGAATAATGCAACAAAAGGGATAGAGAAATACGAGTACCCTGCCGGACTGTGAAGGAAAGAATCAATATGGAGCGGCAAAAAATTACCCGTTATATCTCTGCCTGTTTTGAGGAGTGTATATGCATTGTAACCGAAATTAGCTTCATCCCGATGAAATCCTACCGGAACTCCCCCCAAGTCAAAAAATCTGAGCACTATGGCAACTGCAACAATTAAAAAAAGGATGCGAGCGCTCACGCTTTTATTATATAGGAGAGATATTCATTTTCACAAGAATCGAATTGCCGTTGTTGCATGAATAAGAAAAATATATAATAATGACTCTAATCCTTTCAATCTCATTCATGAACAAAATAAAATTGTTTCAAGTTGCGTTTATCTTCATCGTTTGTCTGGCATTCTTCCTTCGTATCTATAATCTTCAAACTATCCCTCCGGGCGTTAATCGGGATGAGGCGGCAATTGGCTACAATGCGTATTCTCTCCTACTTACCGGTAAAGATGAATACGGAAAATTCCTGCCGATCTCGCTCCAATCATTCGGCGATTGGAAATTACCAGTTTATATTTACGAAACAATTCTGACAATAAAACTATTTGGGTTAAACGAATTCGCGATTCGTTTGCCTTCTGCACTTGCGGGAACCATTTCGGTTATCTTAGCATTCTTTATTGTCAAGCAATTATTTACCGATAGAAAACTCGCCATGGTAACAATGCTGCTTATGGCAATTTCTCCCTGGAGCCTTCATCTTTCACGGACAACGTCGGAAGCAAATATGGCAGTCTGTCTGATAAGCGCAGGAGTACTTATTTTTCTCAAACAAATAAATAAAAAGAGCTGGCTGCTTCTTCTCACCGGCATACTTTTTGCTTTAACCTTCGGAACGTACGCGGGGAACTATGTATTTACAACGCTTCTTTCGCTCGGATTATTCTTTCTTTACCGAAAAGAACTCTTACGACACCGGTTCGGCATTGCGACGATTATTACCTTTATTGCATTGAGTTCATTTTTATGGCTCCAAACTGCCGGGGCAAATGTTACCAAAATTTCAGGAATTGGAATTTTCGGAGATCCTTCAATTGTAAATGCACGCATTGTTACTCCCCGAAATGAACACGCCAATCCGCAAAGCATACTCGTAAAATTACTCAATAATAAAATAAATTTCGGCGCCGAACAGTTCGCGCAGAATTATGTCCGGGCTTTTTCTCCTGAATTTTTATTTATTCATGGCGGCGGAAATCATGCGCATAACATTCTTAATTTCGGCAATATGTATCTTGTCGAAGCTCCCTTCTTTTTTCTGGGTCTTGCTCTTTTATTTGTGCAAAAACGGGGAAGATCATATTATCTTGTTTTGCTTTGGCTTTTGATAGCACCGCTCGCGCCGAGTCTGACAAAGGATGCTCCCCATACCGTTCGGATGTTTGCTATTTTTCCGATTCTTCCGCTTGTCACGGCGCTTGGTTTATTATGGCTGGTAAAAATTGTTCCTAAAATATTTTATTTACCGGTTATCGGGATCATTTTCGTTTTATTTGCGCTTAATATCGGAACGTATCTTGACCGATATTATGTTCTTTTTCCCTACGAAGAAAGTCAAAATTGGGGAATACTGTATAAAAAAATTAATACGATTATTTCTCAGAATGAATTTGCAAACAGAAAAGTAATTATGTCCGAGCCGAATACTTCGCCATATATCTATTTGTTGTTTTACGGTGCATATGATCCCAAAAATTACCAAAACGAAGCGATTCGTTACCCGATAACCGAGGATGGCTTTCTGCACGTAAAAGGGTTCGGCCGATTTACTTTCCGCACTGTTGCTTTCGAGGAAGATCTTAAGCAGCCAAACACACTGCTAATAGTTAGATCTGATACTGTTGAAGCGGCAATAAGAAATCAATATAAAACAGTTGATATTGCGTTACCTTCGGGCGCCCCGTGGTTTACGATAATTCAAACGAATCCATAAAGTTACCAGGAGGATAATAACAATCCAGCTGACCAACGATACGATATCCCCCAACAATCTTATTGGTGATTCGGTAAAAATAACTTTCACAGTATGCTCACCTTTGGGCACCTGAAACGTGATGAATCCCCGATGATTCGGATCCTGAAATTGAATAGGAACCGAAACACCATCAACGAACACCTTCCACCCCGGAAAATAATGAGTATTATCAAGAACTGCCACTTCATTCTTTGCATGAGCCGCAAGAACATGTCCGACTGATTTCTTTTCTACGACATCAATTTTTCCCTGTCCCCCGATGAGTTCGATCTGATGTTTTGCAAACGTATTCGGTTCACCTGCTGTCCAGATAGACGTTGCCGCTCCATGATAGTCAGTTGTCCCGGCAAAATGAGCGTAATATGCATCACTCTCAGAAATATATTTCTTCACCCGAACCAACGGCAAGGAGGTAATAAGTATGGCGAGAAGTAAAACAATAAATATTTTTTTATTATGTATTTTTTCCAAAACAAAACAGGCAAGTACTGCCGCTGCAAAACTCACAAGACCGACAAATCTCCAGGGAAATTCATAGAGTCTCAGAAGCGAGATATGTGACCACACGCTATTTGATATGGGGAGAGTAATAAATACCGCAGCGGCGAAAACGCCGAGCCACATGCCGAAAATTTTTCTTTTCTTTTTTTCTTTAAAGAAAAGGCTGCAGGCGGCAACAGCAAAACCAAACGGTATCAGTCCCAGTTGAGGAGATAATCCGTTTGCTTTCGCTACATCGGCACCAAACCCCCATCTCGAAATAATAAGTTGCAACACAGTCGGAAAATTATCTTTATACATATTGCCGATAAAGAGCTTTGTATTCACATATCTGCCTTCATACAATGCTGGCATCCAGAAAAATGCAGATAACACTAGTCCGATAAAAAAGAGCACGACTATCGATGCAAAGAGTTTCTTGTTTTTACTTCTGATGATTCCATACAAAAGAAACACAGGTGAAAACATAAGACTCACCCCGTTATGTGAGAGAATCAGGAGGCCGTAAAATATCCCTCCCCAAATAATAAACATGTTCTTTTTCTCAGTAACTGTTTTTTCTATAGCCCAAAAGACTAACGGAACAAAAATAAATGCTAATACTTCCGCTATATCTCCCCTGACATAGAGATCGAGAAAATGATACGGTGCAAGTCCATACAGGAGCGCGCCGATCACGGCAACTTCTTTTTTAAACAATAACTTTGCCCAAAGATAAAAACATATCGGCGCCAAAAGAAAACCTGCAATCATAAGCAGTTTGAAAATCATTTCAAATGACATACCTCCGAAATGCATGAGACTTGCGAGATATCCGGGCAACGGATAATAAAAAATAAATACCGGAGTTCCGTAACCGAAATTTAAATCTCCTGCCCATCTCGGTGGAAATTGACCGTCCTGAAAAGCTTTTGTATATGCAGCAAAACGGGCAAGATGTGCTTCTCCATCATGACTTTCGTAGAAGGTGTGACTGAGAAGAGGAGAAAGAAATGCAGCAGACAAAAAAATGACCAAAAGAATAAGAATAATCTTATGAAAATTTCTGCCTAAATTCATCATTAATTATTGGAAAAGATTGTGTATGCACCGGTGCCGTCTTTTCTTACAATTTTTGCTACTTCATGAAATTTATCCAATGCAAATTGACATGTTGAAACGTTCGCAATGAGTATCTTTTTCTTTCTTTCTTCATTTGGCATCATATCCGCCGGACAATCAACCGTGACAAAATGATACTTCCCTATCGTCATGTTTTTCTCATATTGTTCACGGGTAACTGATAATAAATTTTCTTTTCTTTGAGCGAAGAAAGAATAATACATCGGTAAATCTCCATAGGTGGGGACATAAACAGCATCATAATTACTGTCGTGCTGCTGCAGATAAGTAAAAAGTTCTTTATTGCCGTCGTTTCGCAAAAATGAGATATGCGTCGGTGAATGGACAAAGTACATATGAAAGAAATATACCATATTTACAAACACGATAACGCACAAAACGAGAGCAAAAATAATTTTCAGACGCCTGTGTATGAGTTGAAAAAAATAATACAGTCCGTACCCTTCAATAATATAAAGCGGCAGAACCATAAATATTGACCGTTGTATGTTTGGGCTATCTTCCATAGTCAGCGCGGCACTCAGAGGCGCACATGCCAGCCAAATCAAAGGAATAAGTGTATAGATATTTCTTTTCCTCACAATAAAATATAATCCCAGCAATAGTATCGGAAACTCAATGTAATAGAATAGTCCCATATCATCAATTGCATATCGCGCAGGCAGTCCTCCGTGTATATATAAATATTCAGGAGAAAAATAAGAAAGATATTGATCAATAAATGTTTTTACAATAATAACCGGCTTATTATGAAAAATTCTTGCAGTAAGAATGTTTCCGTGATCAACGTCCTGCAATGCAGAAATTTTATCGTGGATATCTTTGCTGGCAAAAATCGATACCTGATTAAATCTCCCCGTACCAAATTTTGTAAAGCTGATGCCCGCTGTTATGAGCAGAATTGCAGTAAATAAAATGATAAGGGAAATCTTTTGTCCTTTTTTGAGTCCGGGAAAAAAAGAAAAACAACCTGTGAGTAATACCAAAAATGCCGGAATAAAAAGTCTGGGTATATGATAGAAAAAATAACTAACGATAAACGCAAAAAAAGAAAAAATAAAATACTTCTTCTTTTGCTGCTGTAGCGCAATTATGAGAAAACAGGTCCCGATGGTAGCCAGAAAGAGTGCGACAAGCGACTCCGATGTTGCCCGGCTGGCAATAATATGCCACGGGGAAATTGCAAGAAATAAACCGGCAAAAAGAGCGATATTTCTATTTTTTGAAATAAGATAGGTTAACCAAAATAGCGGAAATACAGTAAGGGAACCGACAAGCGCTATCGGCAAACGAACGGCAAAATTATTGAAACCAAAAAGATAGGTACTTATTCCGGTCAGATAAAATATTCCTGCCGGACGGTAATCTCCAAATTTATCGATATAAATCGGTAAAATATTTCCGTTGATATCGCTGCCTGTTTTGATAATTTTATATCCTTGATAACCGACATTTAGTTCATCAATATGTAAACTGTTCGGAATATTTGATAAATTGACAAGCCGCAGCATTAAGGCCAGTAAAAAAATAAGCAATAAAACAATAAATGTTTTTTTGTAATTTTTATAAAATGCTAAAAGACTTTTCATACTTATTTTTTATCTTCTCCGACAATTGTATATCCCAATATCGGCTCTCCCGAAGGAAGTTGTATGGAGTGCGGCGAATTTTGCGGATCACGATCGTCAATGTAAATCGTCCCCGGCTCCAGTTTGTTATAATCAATCGAATCGACAAATCGATATTTTCCGAAGCTTTTAACAAAACGAAAATCTTCATGCGTTGGCGGATAGTACTGCACTTCCTCTCTGAATTTTGCAGGGTCGTACTGAGTGAAAACAAGGAAATAAATAAACGGGAAATTTTCAGGTCCCCTCATGACCACATTGTAATCAGGGTGCATTTTTGAAACCTCCACCGCCTGTTTATATCCGTAACTCAAAAATCTCACCCGCTGGTAATTAAAATGGATAAAATATGCATCGACGAAATAGACAAAGTTTAACAAAACCACACCGGCAACCAGCACCAGTACGAATTTTCCGAACATTCTTTTATGAACAAGGACGATGAATTGATTCATTCCGTAAGCAATAATCAATGAGAACAAAGGCATGAGTAGGAAAAGACGCGTTGACGACGGCGCGTCTCTTGTTATTGCCGAGGCGATGGGAGCAATCAAAAACCAAACTGATAAAAGCGGCAATGACTTTTCTTTTCTATAGAACAGCATCGCTGCCCCAAGTAATAAAAATAATGCATCAATAATATATAATTTTCCAAAGTATCCGATATCGTTTACAATTTTATTACCGCCTTTATCAAATAAGAAACTCGGCGTGAAAGAGTTTATATAATTTTGCGCAAATTGATACGGTATTGCAAAATATTTTGTATGGAGCAATCTGGTCATGAAAAAGGGTTCGGATGCATGATCAACTCGAAAAATTTCTGCTCGTTGATAAATAATATTCTTATCATTAACGATACTTAATGTCGATGCTTCACCGATACTGCTTTGGAAAGTGGTATATAAAGAAAGCACAATGCTTACTGAAAGAATAATGACCGTAATGATTATTTTCTTGTTTTGTAATATTGATGATTTGTAGAGAACAAAGAGAGCGGCAATAAATATCGGTATAAAAATGACATAAGAATAATAAATAAACTGTGTTAACGAGAATAAAATAGCCGAATAGACAAGCAGCATCTCTTTCCCGCGTTCTTTATAAACGTAGTTTATAAAACACAATAACCCTCCGAGAAAAAAAGGAAGCGCAAGATTTGCTTCATAAGCCATTCGCGAATAATAAATATTCCAAGGAGAAATCGCATACACCAGTGCGGCAAAAAGAGCAATATTTTTATTTTTAAATAGTTTGTCTGCAATAAAATAGATTAAAATGACACCCGCCACACCGGCAAGTGCGCTCGGAAGTCTTATGGAAAATTCATTCAGTCCCAAAAAGAATTGAGGAATGATGTCAGATAAGGGATAACCGATTAACGTCCACGCGCTTCCGAAGACGCTGTATGCTAATGGAAAAATAGTACCGTGCGTGTCTGCTCCTGTTTTTAACAAAGAAGATGCGGTATATCCAAGCGCGGCTTCATCAGGACTGAGACTTCCCGGCAAAACAGCAAGCTGATACAATCGTAGAATTGCCGCGACTATAATGATTCCGAGCAAAAAAAAATTTATCTTTTTTCCCATACGCTTTTCTGTTCGTCTTGAAATTTTTAATCAACAAAACGATACTTACATAAATACCAACAAGCCCGTATCCCATCCCGAACAGTATGAATTTTTTTTCCTTCTTTGTAGCTTCGGGGCGTAACAGAAATCGGTAACTCGTAAATCTTATAACCGCTTTTTAGTAATTTAGCAGTTATTTCCGGCTCAAATTCAAAACCTTTTGCACGTAAGGTAAACTGAGAAACTGCTTTTTTTGGAAAAATTTTATAGCATGTTTCCATGTCAGTAACCCATTGCAGATAAATAGCACTTGTCACCAAACTTAAAAATTTGTTACCGACATAATGGATAAACGATTGCATCGTTTTTTGTTCTCCTTTAAAATCAGGCAAACGATCAAGTCTTGTACCAAAAACAACTTCTGCCTTTCCTTCGTACAAAGGTTTCACCAACGGAACCAACTGACGCGGATCATATTCTAAATCTGCATCCTGAATAACAATATACTCTCCGGTAGCATGTTTTATTCCTGTACGAACAGCTGCGCCCTTTCCTGAATTTTTTTCATGATAGACAAATTTGATACCTTTTATATTTGCCTTCTGTAGTTTTGCTTTCGTGCCATCTGTCGATCCGTCTTCCACAACAATAATCTCTCGTTCGATAGGAGAAAAATTTACTTTAGCAACTTTTTCAAGAAGCTCTATAACGGTTTTTTCTTCGTTATAAACAGGGATAATAATTGATAATTTCATTGAAGATAAGCTTTAAGTATTATTCTATCAGATATTGTAAAAAGTTTCCGCACCTGCTCTCTTGACCGCAAGACAGAAGGAAGTTGGATAAGTGCGGAAAAAAACCCGACAAAAAATGCTATATCTCTTCTTCGTGCAGCATTGATGAAATGATATGGCAGCCAAAAAATATGTGAAAGAAGGAACGAAAAATCGGTAATATTTTTCCAAATAAAAATGAACTGGTTTCTGTAGACAATTTTTCTTATGTTTACCGGTTTGAATTTATTTTTAATTGTCCCTTTGTCATGTTCGTGAACAACGACACTCTTCTTTTCAAAATATGTTTTGTAACCTGATTTAAGTGCACGGTAGGATAAATCGATATCTTCCCAATAAAACGGATTATACAGAATATCCAAGCCTTTCAGCTTATCCCAGATACTTTTTCGGAAAGCACTGCTTCCTCCGCTTACCCACAGTGTCGACTCGTTATCAACTGAGCCCTTTGCATGCATCAGGAGTCCTTTATGCCAACGACCGATCCCTCTCCCGCGCAAAACCATTTTGGTGCCCTCGATACTCTCATCCATGCAGCCGACTCCGAAGGTTTGGGGATCATCAAACCGAGCAAGCAGCGGTTCAAGAAAATCGACATGCGGCGCAACATCGGAATTAAGCAAAATCAAAATATCCCCTGTTGCCAAAGAAACACCGCGATTGACGTTTTTGGAAAACCCCGACTCCCTTTTATTTTTATTGGCAATTGTTTTACCGGTGATGTGTTTTTCTGAAATACCGTTAATAAATTCTTTTATAACCTGTCCTGAATTATCCGATGAAGGATCGTCAGCAATAATAATTTCCACAGATCCTTTTTTGAAGTTTTTTACGCTGTCTAAAACTTTGGGTAAATTTGTTTTTAACAATTTTTCTCCGTTGTAATTCGGGATAACAATGCTGATGTTCATACGTATTCTGCTTATTATAGCAAGGTATTATAAAATACGATACTATGTTCTCCGGCGGGGACTATGACACCTCTGAAGTTATAATCGGTACGATATATTTCCGTGTTGACACATTGTAAACCCTCTTTATTGCAGACAGACACATGCCATGTCGGGTAATATGAATCTGTTAAGACAAGAAATCCCTCCGATTGATTCATGGAAGTAATAATAATCTTATTCTCAGAGTATGACGTCACGGCAGCATCTCCCAAAGAAAAATCAGAATGAGTAATCGTTCCTTCAATCACTCCTGTTGTGCGAAGGTCAACTGTGTTATCGAACATCGCATTCATTGCTTCCTGTTTATTTGCAGCCGTTTTTACCTGTTGAACAAAAAATGTTCGGGGAAATGCCTGATTATTTCTGAAGACTTTTGTCTGTCCTTCCGCAAAAACTTGGGTAAATTTCGGTAACGGCAGATCTGAAAAACTCAAGACATATTTTACTCCCAGCAAATCGATAATCCGCGAATTGAAATTTGTCGGAGTGATAATTCTATTAAATCCGAATGGCGGACTGATATCGGGCTTACTTCTTTCGGATGCGGCAATAAGCTCTCCATATCTTCGCAGATAGAGCGGGTCGTAGCCGTCAACTGTCTGCAAATGATAAGCAACGGAAAAGTTGGGCGGCAAAATGCGCGAGTCTGTCTCCATAATTCTGAAAGTACTTTGATCGCTTTGTAAAAACGAGAGCGCTTGAGTCGGAGGGTATAAGTATGCACTATCGGTAAATGGCGTGAATTTCTGACCGAAACGGTTTAAATCAAAAATAGTAATAACTAATAAAAACGTCAGTAATCCGAAAACAATTTTTTTCTGCTTTATAAAACACGCAGCGAGCAAAGCGAGCGATGAAACAATCAGTAGTAACGTCGGGAGATAAAGATTGCGCTTGGCAACATCCATATCATTTCCTGAATTTTGAAGAACAATCAGCCAGAGCGTACCGAGAGCAATCCAAACAAAACCCAACGGAAAAAGAATCTGTTTTTTATTTTTGTGAGTAATGAACCAATCAATCCCAAGTGCCATAAGAACACTGAGTGAAAAGTCTGTGAGTAATAAGAGACGGGTCGGTTGAGATGAAGATAAAAATGGAATGTGCAAAAGATACGGGAGCTGTGCAAAAATTGTCGGCAACGAGAAAATAAGTGATAAAAAGAAAAATGATCCGAAAAATAATGTTTTTTTATCACGCCGAAAAAATAGAGCAAAAATACTCATCACGAGCGGAATTATGCCGACGTATCCGACTAATTCTCCATAGTTCCAGACACCCCAATAGTTCAGTGTCGTCGGATTGCCGAAAAAGTCCGGGGCGATAAATTGCGCCAAGTGCTGCCAAGGGATAAACCATCCGTCTTTCTGCCAATCGAACTGATCAACCCCGCGGGCACTTTCTGAAATAAATTGAAGTGTTGGAAACCATTGAATAAAAGTGAGAAGTAAGAAGCACAAAGCAAGAACTGTGAAGACTAAAAGCATTTTTTTTGATCTTCCGTAGCGCAGCCATCGTGCAAATAAATACATCGCTGACAATAACAGAACGTATCCGAACAATTGAAAATGTCCCGCGAGCAAAGAAGCACTCAAAGAAAAAACAAAAACAAAAGACCATTTGAAAATTGAAAATTTCGAATTGAAAATTTTGTGCTTGCTCAATAAAAAAGCAAGTTTATCAATAGAAAGTAAAATCAAAGGTAGCCATAACGAAATATGTCCCAGCGTTCCCCATTCAAGCCAAGCGATGGAAAAACCGCAAAAAGCAAAAGTTACGGCACCAAACAAGCTTGCTAGGGGAGAGAGCTTTATGTTTCGTAAATAGAAATAGAGAAACAATCCGGCCAAAAGCGGTTGTAAAACGATCAGCAAGCTCCACCCGATTGAAAAAGGAAAAATAAAGAGAAAAATATTCAGTGGATAAAAAAGTGCGCCCTGCAATGTCCCGGCAAGCGGTGCTCCGCCCATCGTATATGGATTCCACAAGGGCATCTCTCCTCTCTTTTCCATCGTCACTCCTAAGAGTCTCCAGGGATACTGCTGACGGACAGGATCGGTGATAAGAAAATTTTTATACGGAATTCCGTTTGGGTAATTCTTGGCGTAAAGATCCCGAAAAGGATGATACAAGCCGATAATCGTGTCTGCTGGTATCGGTAATTTTCCGTTCAAAAAAAACGGCTTGAAAAAAATAATGACAGTGAGGAGTAAAACAAAAATCGGAATAAATTTTTTCATTTTTTGCGTCGAGAACTCTTTCAAACTCCCAACAATTTCTTAATACTTTGATCAAATTTTTCCCTACTAAAATCTTTCGCCCGAACTCTGGCATTTTCCGAAAGCTTCTCCCACAACTTTTGATTCTTTATCAAATTTCTTGTTTGTTCGGCAAGTTCACCCGTTGTTTTCCAAAATAATCCGTTTTCACCGTCGGTAACGATCTCTTTTTGTCCGCCGGCATGCAAAACAACCGGGACAGCACCGGCACCCATCGCCTCAACGGTCGAAATACCGAAGTGCTCTGCATATGCGGGATGCTTCTCCAAATCCTCACCGAACCCTGATGCGTGCCAGTAAATCTTTGCTTTACCGTATAACTCCCATAACTCATCATTGGTTTTATTGATAAAAAATTCGATCGGGTATCCTTCTGCAGATTTTTGCAGCTTCGCGAACGTTTCTTTATCTTCATCGTGAACGCTAGAAGCAACAATAAATTTCCAACTGGGCACCAATTTAAGATCGGTCATATGCTTAAAGGCTTCGATCATAACGCCCTGCTTTTTATAATCACCGGTGTCTACATGGATTGCCCGAAATCTCCCGACATGAAGAATGATATTTTCTTTCTTAGCATCTATTTTTTTAATAGCAACCGGAGGATAGATGACACTACTACTAATACCTGTCAGTACTTTATCATTATATGACTTAGTATATTTTGAGTTATAAAAAATACCGCTTACTCTCAAAAGCTTCACTCTGTCGGCAATCGACAACATCTTGAGAGATTCGAGAGGTTGCTGGATGTGGAGAAAAAGTTTTTTCGATAAGACAAAAGGAATACTGCCGTCGCTGAGAATGATAAGACAGTCATATTTTTGCGTTTCACGAATTTTATCAAAAAAACTCATTTCTGAGCCAAAAATATTTTTTACTAACGTAACGTTTTTTAAATCCAGCAAAAATCTGTTCTGCAGATCGACCATATCCTGTTTGTCGTTCCAAAAAACATTTACCTCGTGCTCCCGCGAGAGACATTCCGCGATGGTCATCATGTACTTCTCTCCTCCGCCTAAATCGTCCAAATAGGGATCATAAATACCGATTTTCATACGTATTACTGTCATTCTAGCAACTTTTGGAGCTCTTGCATACAGAGCATGTGCGTGGTACTATTTCACTAGTATGAATCCATCTCCCGTTGAACTCATTCTTGTCTTTGTTTTGCTCGTCTGGACGCTTCTCTGGAGAGGCCTTGCCCTCTGGAGAGCTGCCAAACAAGAACAAACCAACTGGTTCATCTCTATACTCATTCTGGGCACTGTCTTTAATATCTTGGGACTCTTGGAAATTATTTATCTGTTCCGTTTTTCAAAAAAACGAATGACAATCGAAGAACTAAAAACCGGCTTTCAACAAGTCTTCCTTAAGAGAGGTAAATCAAAATAACTCACTTTTTTACTTTATTCTGCAATTCCCACAATCTGGCATAGGTAAGAAACATACTGAAGGATTGAAACATGCTCTCGACAAGTCCCGCAGTTCCTGCTTTGTATCCTTTTTGCCTCACATATGAATCCCAAAAACCTGTAATCATGACACGAGGGAATCGCCACCATGACATTTTGGGATGGTTATTGTTGTATCGAAGCTCGGCTTCCACCTGCGACCACTGCATGGTCTTTTCAATCATGGATGTTAAATCACGATGGGTATAGTGAAGCAAGTATCCTTCCAAATCTCCGACCTCTCCTTTGACAACTGCAGATTCATGCAATTCTCCCTGCCAACCTTGCAATGCCGATTTTTTAAATAATCTCTCAATATGTTCAATATGCGGCCATTCATGATTGCCGAAGTAAAAATTTTTTCTCTGCAAAGCATAGGCAGCAAATTCGCTTCTTTCGTTCTTTACCGCTCTTTCGATCGCTTCCCGAAGCTCCGGAGAAACCCTTTCATCCGAATCAATATAAAGAATCCATTTTCCTGTCGCTTTCTTTGCACCGAAATCTCTTCTTTCCGCAAAACTTCTTGAAATAACGGAAAAAGTCTTTGCTCCCAACATCTTGACGATATCGGCTGTCCTATCTGTTGAACCGTCATCAATGACGATTATCTCATCACAAAAAGAAACGGAATCGACACAATCTGCGATCATCTCCTCCGCATTTTTTGTCAAAATAACAACTGAAATATTTGCCATAACTTACTGTCATCCTGAACTTGCTTCAGGATCTTCTATTTATCTTTAAAATAGGTGCCTTTCCCGAATCGTCCTAAATAAAAATCCCTGATCGCTTTTTTTTGCTCAGGTCTCCCTGTCCGGACGAGCTGCAAGCTCTGACGAACCAAAGCAACCTTTGCTCTGAGTGGCGCATAATGCATTCCGAAAAGCATTTGATTACGGGTTATGAAATAATCCTGCATTGAACTCCCCGCACCTCCTGTTGAAGATGCGTTCACATGAAAAAGAACAGCGCTTGGTACATAATAAATTGCATATACTACTCTCCTGACTCTCTCGTTTATATCGGCGTCTTCATAATAAAGAAAGTATTTTTCATCAAACACACCGACCTTCTCAAGAACTTCTCTTTTAAATAACATGCAGCACCCTGTCGCAAATGTTACCTCTTCGGTCTTATCATATTGCCCATGATCGACTTCGTCAACCCCACGATGAACACTTTTGATGTGATTCCAATCCGTGTGTCCACCGGCATACCAAAACACTTTCCCCAGTTCTTTCTCATTGTACCTATCTTTATGAAATTCGTGACCTTTTGCAAAATAAATTTTCGGAACAGTCACACCGATTATCTTATCCTGCTCCAAAACATCAAGCATATTGGAAAGCAAATCCGGGTCAGCGGTCGTATCATTATTGACGATTAAAACATAATCGGCACCGTCCTGAAGCGCTTTTTTTATTCCGGCATTATAGCCGCCGGTAAATCCAGAATTCTCTTTAAGTTTAATAAAGGTGAATCCTTGTAATCCGTCCAGTGCCGATGCATCCTTTGATCCGTTATCAACCACAATAATGGTAAGTAAAAAATCAGGGGTTCTTACTTTTTTGAGCGATTCAAGAAGATTTTTGGTATCTTGAGCTGTGTTGTAATTAACAGTCACTACCGAAACTTTTTTCATAAACGCAATTTTCTCTTTATTTTGAGTCCGACTTTTTTAATCATATCTTTTTCCTCATCAATTTTTTCCTTATGGAGCCAATAACCGAAATCTTTTCCGGCGTGTTTTATTTCATCTTCAAAATCTTCAATCCTAAAACTCTTTTCATCAATAAATTTCTTCTTTTCCCATAGATAGGCAAAAATACTGAAATGATAAAAACCCATGAATATTGCGAGCATCATCCCATGAAATCCATCTTTATATCCCTCTCTGGCAAAAAACCTGCTGAGAAACTCTTTGAGCGGTAAACGTATCGCATCCCGATAACTGAAGACGTATCCCTGACGAATCAAATTTTCCGCTTCATTCGGCGCATACACCAGTAAATTTTTATACAGAAACTGTCCGATGTGTTCGTAATTAAAGTGGAACAAATGCTGTGTCAGCTTACCTGTCTCCCCCGTGACTGCAATCGGCTCATGATAATGGGTGTTTTTATAAATTCCTTTTCCCTTACGGAATAAACGGAGTTGATAATCAGGATACCAGCCGCTGTGCTGCATCCACTTGCCGAAGATGGTGTTTTTACGGGGAATCCAGAATCCGTTCACCGATGAATCATCGTGCTGCATCAGGTGCTTAAGTTCTTTTGCAAGCTCAGGCAGGATTATTTCATCTGCATCGAGAATAAGCACCCAGTCACCTGTCGCCTTATGAATACCGAGATTTTTCTGCAGATCGATTTTGGTGGGCTCGTTGGGTTGAATAAACACTTTTTTTGTAAATTCTCTTGCGATTTTTACGGTTTTGTCAGTTGATGAATTATCAACGAAAATAATTTCATCCGCAAATTTTGCAGACTCCAGACACTCCCGAATTTTTCGCTGCTCATTGTATGCCGATATAACGATTGATAACTTTTTCATATTATTTTTTCAGACTCGCCATGATTGCTTTGACATCCGTAATAATCTGCTTTCTCCCGAGAAGCATCATCATGCCGAAGTACACAACTACCCCTACTCCTATCATAGCGAAAATCATCATCAAATTGCTAATCACAATTTTACTGAGGAAATAAATGACCACGCCCATGACTGCCGTAGCAATCGTCGGAGCGATAAGAAGCTGGGTGAGACCGAATGAGATATGTTTTTTGACTAAATACACAACTCCGACAACCGAGAGAGCGATTATGGCTGAAGCAATAGCCACACCGTTGAATCCGAACCAAAAGATAGCTAAGGGCGTCAAAATCCATGTTGAGAGCGTCCAAAAAATCATAAGATACAACGTTGTCTTAACTTTTCCGATTGCGTTTAACGCATTTGTCAGCGGCGTGGAGATTGCTGAAATACCTGCATTAACTGCAAAAAAGGTGAGTGAAAGCAAGGCAGGCTCCCATTTTTGATATTTCGGGATGTAATGGACAAAATATGGGGCCAAAAGTGCAAGGCCGGTTAAAGCAGGAAAAATAAGCGCAACTGTCGCAAAAAGACTTTTTTCTATTGCCCGCCCTAAATGATACGCATCGTGAGATAACCTCGAAAACGAAGGAAAGGTGATGCGAATCATATTATCCATGATCAGCCGAAGCGGCGTATATGCCCACTTCTGCGCAAAACCGATATAGCCGATCTGCGTAAAAGGTAAAACCGTACCCAGATACAAAATCAATAAATCATCCTTGAGAAGCGCGAGGACACTGTTGGATTGAAAAGGAATACCGAATGATAAGAGTTTCTTTGCGACCTCTTTAGAAAATGCGAAACCCATCCTCCATGGCGCGATAGCATAAATAGTCACAAGACCGACCAGCCCCCGGGCGAGAACCGCATAGGTATAACTGTTTATCCCGAATCCTTTGAGAGCCAAAATCAACACGACCAAATTAAAAACAATTGTCTCGACAACCTGAGGGATAACAAGCTTATCAAATCTGAGATTTCGCTCAAGAATGATAGACGGAATTGTTTTCAGTGAAGAGAGAAAAAAGCTAAAAACAAGCGCCTGAAAAAGATGGACACCGTCGATATTGAGTTTGTAAATTGTGCCGACAACGCCGGAGAGAAAAAATGCCACGACAACTACAAGAATCACCAGTGCCTGCTGGATAGTAAAGGTCGTTTTTAAATCAATGTCTGTTAACGATTCTTTTTTTTGAATCAGTGCCGCAGCAAGACCGATATCTGAAAAATAAGACAAAAATGCAATAGAAGCCGATACGACAAAGAAAACACCGATCTCCGACTCTTTCAGCAGTGCGTATAAAACCGTTACAACAGCAAGACTGATGATCTGAATAAAAAATGTTCGCGAGACAAGGGCAAATACACCATGTATCGAGCGCCTCGTCACTGTGGCAATATCAAGTTCTTCCATATTATTTTTTTCTGATATGTTTCCAAGGTCTTGTCGTGAGCAGTCTCCACATAACCTGTAAATCCCCTGATATTGTTGAGATCAGCCGAACTGTTGAGCCCGGATTGTCTATCCAATGGACAGGTTCTTCATAAATTTTATACCCGCTTTTTTCCGCAATAATTAAGAGTTCTCCGTCAAAAAACCATCCGTTATCCAAAACATGCGGAATAAGTTTGTCCACAACTTTTTTTGTTACTGCTTTAAAACCGCACTGCGCATCGGTAAAATGCGTATTGAAAAAAAGCTGGATAAAGAAAAAATTAAGCGTGCGTGACGTCAGTTCTCTGATGAATGTTCTTCCCTCAACTTTTGCTCCTTTTGCCAGTCGGGAACCGATCGCGATGTCATTTCCGTCTTGCAATGCTTTGAGCACATGAGGCAAATGAATTAAATCCGTTGATAAATCCAAATCCATATAGACACAAAAATCTGCGTTACTCTCGCTCCAAGCACTTTTTACTGCCCTTCCTCTTCCTTTTTGCTCAAGTCTGTAATCGCGCACGCGTGTATGTTTCTTTGCAAGTGCTGCCGCAATGGCGGGGGTTTTGTCTGTCGATGCATTGTCTGCAATGGTTATATGCCAATCGTATGAAGTCAAATTTTTTTCACAAAAACGAAACAGGATGGTAACATGCTTCTCGAGCTCAACTTCTTCGTTATATACCGGAATCGTAATCTCAACCTTAGGCTTTTTTATGCTCATGTATTCTTTTTCTACGATAGATTATACCAATAAGTAAGACAAGAAAACCAGTCAGAGATAGTGTGTCTCCGATCTTTTCTATTGTCGTCTGTGAGAACCTGATGTCAAGCGTGTGTTCTCCCGCGGGAAGAGCTACAACAAGTCCTCTGTTGAAATAACCGAAGTCTTTTTGAACACCGTCGATAAAGACATGCCACCCGGGGAAATATGCCTGCTTGATAAGCATATCTGTTTTTACTTTTGCTTTAACCTGCGCTTTTATTTCCTGCGTTTTTTGTGACAGGGAAAGAATTTCCACATCTTCCGTCGGCTGGATTCTTTGCTCAGGAACTTCTTGAGGAATTCGCGGTTTTATAAAATTTTTGGGCATGTATTCATCGGAGATTATCGATGTTGTCCATCGCAGGGTGTAATCATTTGTATAATCACTCGCTGTTTTGTCGACGACTGTTTGGGTAAAAAAGGCATCATGATTTACATAAATGATTACTGCTGAAACAAATCCGACAAAACCGGCAAGCAGGAGTTTTGACGAAATAAATCTTCGACCGAGAAAAATAATTGATCCTCCCAAAAATGAGATAAAAAATGAGACAACAATGAGGAACCGCCAAGGATACTGGAGGAATGCCATTTGATCGAGACTGTCCCAAATAAATCTTGACTGCGCAAGCGTTAAAAAAACAGCAACGAGCAATGAAATCACCGATACCGCTGCAAACCAAAATTTTACTTGCCCTGAGCTTGCCGAAGGGTTTTTCCTCAAAAAGAATACGCTGATGAGAGAGACGAAGAAGAGAACGATATGTGCCTTGCCGATTTTAAATGACAATCCGTCAACACACGTCGGAGTTGATCCGCCAAATCCCCAAGGACTATCCCACAGCTGAATCGGACAAACAAAATGATCTTTATAATCTGCTCCCCCGCCGACTTGCGACAGGACATTGGTGTATTTCATTTCCCCGAAAACAGGCAGCCAATAAAAAGCGGACAACAAAATACCGATAAGCAGGATCAGAAGCGGATAGTATGGCTTATACAGTTTTTTCTCCGAGCGTGCCGCCAGGTAAAGAAAAAATCCGAAGACCAACGCAAATGGCGTAACCATCATGCCCGTAAGATTGTGCGAAAGAATAATTCCCGCATAACCCAAACTTCCTAAAATAACAAATGTCCACGTTCTTTCTTTGTATGCTTTCCACAATCCATAAAAAAGCAAAGGTATGAATGCGTATGCCCAAAATTCGGCAACATCACCTCTGACATACATATCAAGCGCATGATACGGAGCATACAGATAGAGAAGTGTAGCAATCAATCCCCCGCCTCTCCCCCAAAATTCTTTTGCAAAAAGATACATAAAAACACCTGCAAGCATGACACCCAAAACCATCATTATTTTTGTTGCGGTCAATGCATCGGTAAAAAAAGCTGCAAGCCCTCCGACGTAATACGCAAGCGGAGCATAAAAATTAAAAAGCGGATAACCGAAGTTGTATCCCAAGTCCGCAACAAACCGAACAGGAAATAACCCGTCACCAAGCGATTTGTTCATTTCAAAAACTCTGGCGACCTGCGTGTCATCATGCATCGGAAAAAATCCGGGAACAAAAAAGGGTCTGATCGCCCAATACGATAATATTACAATGACCAAAAACGGCAAAAATTTTATTAAAAATTTCATTTTTTCTTTCTTAAGAATATACCGACTCCAATGACTGTTAACAAACAAGCTAACGAAACAAGGTCACTGAACAGTCTCACAGGTGTTTCTCCAAGCGATAAGTTCACTTGGTGTGTCCCCGCCGGAACACTAAACTCAATTACCCCTTTCGGATTATTATAGTCAATTTGCACCTCTTTTTTGTCGACAAAAACTTTCCATCCCGGCCAGTATATGGTATTCACCCGCACATTGCTTGCTGCTGTGCCCTCAAAAGTGAAAGATCCCGAATGCGAATTAAATAAGACGCCTGTAATGTTCCCGCTTCCTGTAGTAATTTCAACTTTTTGATCCCAGCGCTTAATCGGCTCCTGCTTCACCCATAACGGTGTATATTCATTTGACGAAGTCGTCGTCGCCTCATTGGTCAAATAGTAGCTGTCACCCTTGTCGAAATAAGACTGCGGCTGTGCGTACGGAAGAGTAAATGCAACAGCAAGAAGCGCAAAGAAGACAACGCAATATCTTATTCCTCTGGAACCGCGCCACAAAAACCCGCCCAGCAAACTGATCAAAAGGCCGATGACTCCAAGCAGCGTCCAGGGATAATTAATCTCACGCAAAAGAGGCATGGCCTGCCAGAAAAGCGAAGAGAACGAAAACATTAGTAAAAGTGCTACAGCAGTGATGAGAGAAAAAACAGCCGCCAATTGAAATGAAAATGTTCTGAAAAGATTTTTTTTCAAAAAGATCGAATACAACAAAAACCCCAGTGTGATAAGAAAAACAAAAAGAGTGCCGATCCCCAACTGATACGTGAATCCGCCAGGTTGGTTCGGCAGTCCGTATCCCCACTTCGGCATTACCAATTGAGAAAGCGTAACAAAATAAATGCTTCTGTCAGCGATCGGTATTACGGAAAGTCGAATAAGACTTTTTTCCAAAAGCGCCGGCAACCAAAAAAATGATGAAATCCCGAAACTCAGCAAAACAAAAGAAAGCGCTTTAAAATATCCTTTTCTTTTTGCCGCGAAAACTTTCATCGTGAGAAAAATAAATAAAATCGGCGTAAACAGAAGCGCCATAATGTTATGCGTCATAATCAAAAGCGAATAGCTGATAACGCCAAGAGCAAAAAAAGAATATGTATACCTTTTTTCAAAAATTCTTGAAGCGCATAAAAGAATTATGGGGAAGAGCGCAAATGCCAATGATTCACCAAGTGACCCTCGTGCATACAAATCAACAATTCTGTACGGGTAATAAAGATACAAAACCGCGCTGATAACTCCGGCAGCCTTACTCTGCCAAAGTTCTTTTGAGAGAAAATATATGGCAAAAGAAGAAATGACAATACTCACCGCGAACAGTAATTTAATAGTATCGACGAAACCGAACCTGAAAAAGTGAAACAAAATACCCAGATAATAAGGAGCGGGATATGCAAAATTAAACAACGGATATCCGTAAGCAAAATCAAGATTGCCGCTGTACCGCACCGGGAATTGATGATCCCTGATACTTCGGAACATATCGCCAAGCCGTACGACTGCCCACTCGCCGTCATGGGTCGGGAAATATCCCGGATGAAAATACGGTATGAGCAGAGGTACCGCGATGCCAATCAATACCAATCCAAGGAGCAATGAGTGAAGAATATTTTTTTTCATAATGCTGTTATTTTGTATGCTATTCTCCCGTCGGGAAAATGAATGACATCTTTTAGCTGACCCACTCCGGGCTGCATCTCAGACGGCGCCACGATAACAAGTGTTTTCGGATCAAATGATTTTTTTTCTGAAATATTCAAAAATTCGTATTTGCCGATGATTCGATAAAATCTATCAACGGTACCGTTGCCGCTGTAATTCCAATGCTTTTGATACCACGCCGGGTCAATGCGGTTATAGAATAAATAATAAATATACGGCTGGTCATAGGTATAGGTCATAACAATATGATCATATGACGCTTCGTGCTGTTTTGCGTATGCAATTGCCTGCTTATTTCCGTATTGCCAAAAATAACCGTAATGAATCGGGGTTTGGACGTAATAGGTATAAAGATAGTACCCGATATTGATACAAAGAAGCATAACAATACCCCCGATTATCACGTGACCGACTTTTCGCTTTTTATAAAGTAACTGGCAGAGCCAGATAAATCCCGCAGCGCTAAAAATATGCAGCGGAGCAAGCATGGCAATCGCACGTACCGGATGCGGCGTACCGGTCGTAAATGCTGCGGGAAGTGGAGATAATAAAAAGAAGAGGAAAAGAAAGAATAATCTCTTTGATCTTTTTTTATAGAAAAAAATGAGCCCCAGAATAATAAAGGGGAAGTCCCAAAGATACAACATTCCCATGTTATATGCATGATGCTGCACGCCGCCGTCCCCGTGAAGAAAGAGAAAATCAAAGGTAAAATGATCGGTATACCCTTTCAGTATTGTCGGCAAAAAGATGACCCGTCTGTTGTATATAATCTCACCAAACAGATCATGATTTTTCTTGGCAATGAGTACCTTTTCTGCCGAAAGCCGGTTCAATTCCGAATCGGTAAAAACCGTCACCATTGAAAGCCTCGCGCCGGTTCCTTCCGGATGAAGAAAACTCAGATAAACCGGGGCGCATGTCAAAAAAATAATCAGTATCGACAATCCGAGAAGCATTTTCTGCTTAAGTACTTCCTTATAAAATAAGATGATAAGAAGTAAGAGAAGTATGGGATTGATGAGCCGAAAACTATGATAGGAATACAGACTCAGAATAAAAAATACAGTGAAAAGCAGATAGTAAACTCCCCGCTTCATGCCTTTAAAAAAGAACAGCAGTGAAAGAATGAGGAAACACAGGCCGATACTTCCTTCAAAAGCCGCACGCGAAAATTGTAAATGCCAGGGTGATATCGCGAGAAAAAAACACGCCGTCAGGGAAACAAATTCTCTCATTCTTTCGTCTAAGCCCAGCAGCAGTTCTCGAGTTAAGAAATAGAAAGCTGCAACCGCAATGACACCGATTACCGCTTCAGGAAATCTTACCGCAAATTCCGTCAGACCAAAAAGAGCGATAGAGGGCACGGTTAAATAAATTGCGACCGGCGGCTTGTAATCATCAAATGACCGGAATGAAAGCGGCATGACGTTGCCATATTCGTCGGCACCGGTTTTCAGCAGAGAATAGGCGTTATACCCGATACTTGCTTCATCCCAATCAAGACTGGGCGGATTGCTTCCCAACAGAAAAAATCGTAAAAAAAGTGCAACCACAAGAATTGCCGCGAAACAAAATAAATATCGCTTCTCTTTTCTCATTTTTGCTGCACTTGATAGAGGGTGTAATAACTCCCCGGTTCAATTTTCTTAATTTGGAAAACCTGTGTCATGTGCCAGGTAACGGGGGCAATCCCAAGCGAAGGACAACCGGAGCATCCCTGATAAAAGACAAAGTACGTCGGCATTATCTTCGCCGCTGCCAGTGCTTCTTTCGGCGGCGTGTCACCGATCGGCCAAAATCCTTTAACCGTTATATTCGGATTGGTATTCAGATACATTTCAAGCGCATACGGCATGAGACCGAATGTCCCCTCGGTCCCCACATATATTTTTTGGTCTTTTGACTGTTCCTGTAAAAATGCGATTGTCTCGCGCACTCCCTGTCCTGCCGGCCATCCCGTTACGAATTGTCCGCGGTCCGATTGCGGGACAGTTGCCTTGGGAAAATCGGTAATGATAAAAAAGTCATTGATCACAAACATGATAAGGAAAACAACAAAAACAAGGATTTGCAGCCACATTTTCTTTACCGAGACAAGTGCATAATAAAATCCGTACGCGCCAAGGACAAGAAGCGGCATAGTCATAAAAAGAATAAATCGGGGATAAAATTGTCTGAAGAATAAGGCCGATGCCACAAGCGGAACGATAAACCAAATAAACAACAATAATTTTTCCTTACCGTGCTTCTCTTCACCATGCTTTGCGGGGCCGACAAAAAACGCAGAAAGAACCAAAAGCAGGAAAGGAAAGGTCGCATACGTAATCAGCCATTCAAAAAGCACGCGTAAATTGTGGAAGACGAAGTCGAACGGATGCATGAGCCATTCGCTCAACGGATAAATAAAGACGTAATTTTTCGCTTCGATGATGTGGAAGAAAGGAGAAAGCCGTAAAATCGCGTACATTGCGTTTGCAATGACAAGAGCGACAAGAGAAAAAACAAAGAGCTTTCCGACTTTTTCTTTCCACTGTTTGTGCTTGTAATCAAGAAATATCAGCAAAAACGGCAGCAAAATAAATGCAAAATTAGCATTTGTTTTGGTGAGCATTCCCCCACCGATAATCATGCCGAGAATCAGAGCCAAATCAAGCCGCATATAACGGATCAGCAGTATTTCAAAGAACAGCGACCAGATGATAAACATCGCGACAAGTGAATCATAAAGCGCCATACGATCATAGACGAGCGAGAACGGATACAACACATACAGAAAAGCAACAAGTAACGCTATCTTCGTGTTGCGAAACGCTTCACGGGTTAAGAAAAATAGTCCGACCATCGAACCGAATCCTGCAAGGACAGATACGACTCTCCCGGCAAGAAGCGGATCATCGATAAGTTTCATGAGGATCATGCCGATCCAGACAAACATCGGCTGCTTCCCGTCGGTGAGAGAGATAAACCGCCATGCGGCATCGTTTGAGGCGATTTGTGCCCACCTGACATATATGGCTTCATCGGTAAAAATCGGCAAGCCGAGGATGTTATACAATCGTGTGAAGAAATAAAGGATCAGAATTCCTAATGCGAAGATAACCCAGGCATTTTTTTTGATAAGACCCATACAGACAAATTATACATAAATGGGAGAAGAAGAAGCAAATACCGCGGCCAGACCGGAATAAAGGCAAGAAAGAGTAAGTAAATGACAATCCAGATTCCAAAAAGGCTTGACGGATAGAGCTTTCGTTTAAAAAAAACGAGGAAAAGATAATATGCAGACAATAAAAGCGATACCGGCCAAAGGATTGTCCATTCGGCAACCCGAAGTGTCGGACCAAACCAGTTCGGCCAGTTACCTGTCAGGAGTATCTGCAATGCCGTTGACGGATCGCCCTTCGCGCCGATTGCGTAAAAATTCAGAATCCATTTTTGCACACCCAAAAACTGCAAAGGGTTATGCCCTCCCAAAAAATAAACGCTGTAGGTCAGAACAAATACCCCGATTGCAACACTCAGCGAAAGGAGAAATGTTTTTATCTGCTCTGTGTGTTTCATATACAATAAGTAAACAAACATCGTCGCTGCGACAATAGCAAAGGTGGTGACGCTTGATTTTGTCGCCATCATTGCTCCCAAAAATATTGCTGAAATCCAAAATTTTTCTTTCAGGAAGAAAATAAAAGTAAGCAGAAGAAAACCGAGATAGAGCAGATCGAGGTATGGTGCGCGAAGTTGATTATAAAATAACGGATCAAGAGAAAAAAGAAAAACCGGCAAAAATGCTAAATACGAATCTTTAAAAATTATTTTATTCAGAAGATAAAAACATATCAGGACGAGTACACCGCTGAGTAAGGCAAAAATATTTTGATTTCCGAAAAGAACAATCGACAGCCCGATGAGATATTTTCCCAGCGGAGGAAGTTCTGCATTCAGTGTCGTCGGATCACGTCCCGTGATGTATTCCCAACCGACATAAGCGTACAATCCGTCGTCCCCTATTGATTCTTTTGAATTCGGTACAACCCATTGAGAGTGCAAGTATCGGTCTTTCCAGTACTGCGAATCGTAGCGCTTCAGATATTCTTCGCGGACATCAAATATTCTAAATCCTAAATGCAGAAAAAATAAAACAAGCAGAACCAGAAACAATTTTTTTTTCATGATTTCTTTTTCCAACGTCTCAACTGACTAAAGAACACCGTTACGAAAAATGCCAAACAATAACTTGTCGTATACATAATAAAAAGATTTTGCGGAATCGGCCAATCCCAATTACCTGTATATAAATACGGTACGTACGTGAGCATTGCAAAAAACGAAATAATAAAACTCGGAATAAAAATAAAATACCGGTATCCGTACAATGCGGCAAACGTGAGCGGCGCAATCAAATACCACGGTTGAAATGTCGTACGGATTGTCGCAAAAAACACGGTTATCAATAACAAAATAATCGCGCCGAGAAAAATCATATTCCACTGAATTTTCTTTTTTCTGATTTGCAGAAAAAGAACGACAAGAAATACCGGGATAAGAAATGCCGTCACAAACTTTATCCCGATTGATACTGCCAAAAGTAAAATCGAAAACACATATTTTTTCTGCAGCAAAAGATAGAACGCCCAGATCGCGAAGAAAAACATTACGATATCCAAATGTCCGGAGACAAGTGACTCGATAACGACAAGCGGCTGTAATCCAAAAAAGATAAGTCCGAAAATTTCTTTTTCAGGTGCAATTTTTTGTAAAATTTTTCCGATGTAATAGACGCTTCCTAAAAATGCGGCCGCCATGAGCGCTTTAAACATAAAAAATGTCGGGAGAAAAAATCCGAATCCGAGATATGACAACGGCACTGTCAGACCAAGCCAAACAGGTCCATACGGATAGACTCGATGTGTCCACCGCATAAATGAAAGCATGGGATCACCGGGAAAATCAAGCGCCTTATGAATGTATGGATCCAAATGATAATGAGTAATAATTTTCGCGTCAAAAATATAATTAAAAATGTCGTAAGAAAATGCATTGTAGGAAAAGATCAGAACTCCGGTGGTAATAAAAATTAATTTCCAAACAAACTTTTTGCTAATTTGTTTGGTGTATGCCATGACAAGATACCCCAAATAAAAATTAAATAATAGTACGAGGAAAAAAATATAAATAAACGTTGAGAGCGGCCGGTTAAAATAGCCAATGTACTGAAATGATGAGACAAGGTGACGAAGAAAATCTATACGCGAAAAGGTGAGACTGAGATCAATCTGGCAAAAGGAATAGAGGAATAAACCAATGAGTGTAAGGATGTAAAAAAACGAAAGGATTTTTAAACTTCGCATAAAATGGTTCTATGGCTTAAACGTTAAAACGTCATAACCATAGAGCGTAAATTGTTATAACCTTTTATATATCCCTGTCAGTGCTTTTGCCCGAATACGAAACAAGCCCCGCAATCCTTCAATCGAGTCAAATACAGGATTTACCCGCCTTGACTCGACATAGAGCCATTTCACCGGAACCTCTTTAATTTTATAGTCCGATAACGTTGCGAGATACAGGAGCTCGACATCAAATCCTGCAGCGACATTTGATCCGCCGATTTTGTGGAACCCCTGATGAAGTGCTGTCAATTTGGTAAATAACTCTCCTGCAGCGTTGCGGGTGAACATCTTGAATCCGCACTGTGTATCTTCAATATCCGGAAGACCGACAATAATTTTACGAAGAAAGATCATGCTTCTCCCCATAAGCGCCCTGGTCCACGGCGCGCCCTTTCTGACTTCTCCTCTTGAGCCGATGACGATGTCATATCCTTCTTCAAAAAACGGCAGTAATTTATTAATTTCTTCAATCGGCGTTGCCTGATCCATGTCGGTAAATAAAACGAGCTCGCCCTGGGCCTCCATCATCCCGCGCGTAACCGCTCCTGCTTTGCCGTAATGGTCACCTTTTAAGAGGATAAAGTTGGGATTATCTTTCGTATAATCGGTAAGAAATTCCCGGCTTCCGTCCGTGGAACCGTCATCAACGACAATAACTTCATAGGAGATTCTCTTTTTTTCGAGGAAGTGTTCTACTTTATCAAGAACACCTTTTTGGAGATTGGCCATCTCATCGAAGCACGGGATAACTACCGACAATGAAATCTTCTTCACAGTGAAATTATACAAGAAAACAACCCATACGACAATTAGTAAGAAAAGAGGTTTAAAACTTTGGTGAGCTCACATATTTTTATAATTGCGTCAGAATAGCCTCGGATTTGCTATAATGCCCGTTATGGCAATCGAAAATAAAAATAGAGCTCTTGAAATGCAGCATATCCCACAGGTGCTTTCTTTTTTTGGGCTTGCGCACATGGACTCTGCTGCATTTCTGCCGGGAGGTCATTCCAATCATAGCTATCAAGTGAAAACAATCGGGGGAGAAGACTATATTGTTAAATTTTCGATGAATCAGACGAGAAAAGGATTAGAAAACGATGTCGCAATTCAACGTCAACTACAACGCTCCGGACTCGGAACGATTGTTTATCTCCATAATGCTGAGGGAAGGTTTATTTTTGACGATGGACCTCTGACTGTAGTTTCCCCTCTTGTCGAAGGTCGTCACCTTGATGCTGTCGACGGAGAAACTGCATTTATGATGGGAGAAACCATGGCTAAATTTCATAAAGCAGTTACCTTTCTTCCTTATCCGGATGAACAAGGATGGTTGAGTCCTGCTGTTGTTTCAGGAGAGCTTGCGATCGCTGATAATAATCCAATAATTACCAAAGCAAAGCAATTTGTTGGGGAAGGAGAAGAAGTTTTTGCACAAAATTTGCCGGCCGGTATTATTCATGCTGATTTTCATGAAAGAAATTTTTTAGTCGATCCCGGTGATCAGACAAAAATTGCTGCAGTACTTGATTTTGAGGATAGTTCTCCCGGGCCATTTATTATTGACGCCGCACTTTCAATGCTTGCCACATGCCATGCAAAAGATGCGACAAAAATGGATCCAAAGCTTATGAGTGCGTTTTTATTGGGGTATTCATCGATAAGGCAATTGACCGTTGAAGAGTTGAGGAGTTTGCCCAAAGCATTTAAGTATGTTGCAGGTGCACGGATTCTCTGGCAAATGCACAACGACCAAGGACATCGCGCATCTCAGAATATCGGTCTTATTGAAAGTCTTGATAAAATGTATTCATGAAATACCTTCTAAACGCAATAATCTGCTATAATTAGGCAAATAATGGCCCCATCGTCTAGTGGCCTAGGACGGCAGATTCTCATTCTGCAGACCGGGATTCGACTTCCCGTGGGGTCACCAGGTTTTTTTGTGGGGCTTATATTGTTATTTCTTTCTCTCCTATTATATTTGCTTTCCCACCAACCTGAACTCTTTTTATTTCATTATTCTCCACTTCTAACGAAACGCTAATCCTTGAAGGGTTTTTCATTGAATATCCCTGTTCAAATGAAAAGTTATGCCTATTTGGCAACTTACCGTTTTTATAAAGAAAACATGCTAATGCTCCTGTGGCACTCCCTGTTGCCGATTCTTCAGGAATTGCATGGAGAGGATCAAAATTACGACTGTTAGCAATTGATGATTTTTCAATTGTATCCAAAGTAAAAACATGCAAGCTATCAAGCATATGAGTTTTCTCAAAATCAGAAATACTTGCATCATCAGCTTCGATCGAAAACAAATGCTCTCTTGTATCTATAGGTACATGAAGATCATTTAATCCCGTTGAGACAACTTGCGGCACGAGGTTTGCTGCTGTTATCCATGAAGAAGGAATGCTGAGTGCCTTTGCAATTGCTCCCGGATCAATTTCTTTTTTAAAGACAGGAGGTGTTTGATCCATAATGATTGTTCCATCTTCCAAAATAGTTACACTTAATATTCCGGCTTTTATTTCTTGTGTGTATTCACCTGTTTTAATGAGTCCTTTTTTAAAAAGCATTGACCAAGCCGCAATTGTTGCATGACCGCAGAGATCGACTTCTGCATTGGGGGTAAAAAAAGTTATGTTAAAATCTGCTTTTGAAGATTTTTGTATAAAAGCTGTCTCAGAAAAACCGATCTCTTTCGCGATCGCTTTCTTTTGCTGATCCGTCAACTCATCCGAATTTAAAACAACACCTGCAGGATTTCCACCCGATTCATCAATGCCAAATACATTCAATAAATATGCTTTAGTTGTCATTTGCATAGTATAGCAAGATTCTCATACCGTGTGGTAGTAAGCACTGAAAGGTGATTAGATTCAGGTGATGTATCCTTCGCAAGGTCAGGTAAACTTGAAGCTAAAATAGATCGACCCCTTTGACTTTTTGTTATACTTACAATGAAGAATAAATTATATGAATAAAATTCAAATTTTTATTGTAATTGCCTGTCTTATTCTTATTGTCGTGATTTTTCTTCCTTTCAAAAATAATCCATCTACAAAAGATACAAATAAAAGCTTAGCAGCTCTGGGACTGAAATTTGTTAAGGATATTCCGTTATCAGGTGGAGCAAATCGATGGGATTACCAAAGTATCAATTATGAAAATAACAGGCTCTATATTTCACATTTGGGATCAAGCATGGTTACTGTTTTTGATCTGGAAACAGAAAAAATTCTTAAAGATATCCCCCTTGCCTCAAGTCCCTATGGTATTTTGGCAGTACCAATTTTTAAAAAAGTATTTGTCGGTGTTGGGGGCAATAACCAAGTTGCAGTTATTGATGAATATTCTTTAAAAGTTATTACATATATCCAAGCCGGCGACACACCGGATGGCGTAGCTTATGCTTCAAATGTAGAAAAAATTTTTATTTCAAACGAAAATAGTGGGACTGTTACCGTGATTGATGGAAAAACAAATGAAAAAATTGAAGACATTCCGGTAGGTGGGTCGGTTGGAAATACACAATTTGACTCTTATGCAAAACTTATCTACTCGGTGAGCGGTGAAGATAATACCTTAATTGAAATTGACCCAACAACAGATAAAGTTATTAACAAATATAAAGTAACCGGTTGTTCTCATCCACATGGTTTTTATATCGATGAATCTACACGATACGCTCTAATAACTTGTCAGGTAAACGATAAGTTAATTGTTTTTGATTTAACAAGTAAAAAGATTGTTATGACTGACAGCGTTGGTTCTGGTGCCGATGTGCTAGCTTTTGATCCGGACCTTCATCATCTTTACATTGCAGCAGAAAGTGGCGTGATGACTATTTTTGATATACAGAAAGATAATGTAAAAAAAATTGGGCAATCATTTATTGCTGTTAAAGCACATACTGTAAGTGTAGACCGAAATACTCACAAAATTTACTTACCTCTCGAGAATGTTAATGGTAAGCCTATTCTTAGAATATTAGAGCCATCATAATAATATACGATGCTAATTTCTGACGGTTATTAAAATAAGGCATATGCATCTTTACTCGCTAAAGCTTGGGAGGACAAAAAAATATTTGGGTCGCAGCGACACTAGAGAGGTTCATGTCCAGACTCCCAACCATCAAATTCTTCAATATTATTTGCAACTGCTAATCCCAATAGCTTATTGCATCGATCAAACAAAGATTCAGGCGTATACACAACATATTCATATGCATATAAAAGATATGAACCACCTTCGCTACTGGCACTTTCTTTAATTTTATATGTTTTTAACCCTTCTTTTTGCAGTTTTAAACTAAATTGCTTCAGTCTTTCTTTATCATTGTCATAAAAGTAATATCCCCAATATAATGGTTTTTTTACGTCCCAATGCGCTTCGTTCGTCATTTTCCCAAACTGGCTCTTTAAATCTGGCAATGAAAGATCAAATGTTTTTGTGTTTTTTATCTCGCCGGAACCGACAACAGATGTACCTTTTGCAAAATTTTCAAAGTTTTGGTGATATCGAATTATGCTGAAACAAAAAACTGCTAAAAGTATCAAAAGAATTACTTTATTACGGTTTATGAAATTAAACAATTTTGAAAACATAAGTTAATCTTTAACAAAAGTCGCTTTAACTCGTTTTGATTTATGAGTATAAATTATCCAAATGAATGAACTCAGAATTGTTCTTCCCATTTCTTTTGTCGTTTCGGATAAATATTCGTCGAGAAATTTTTTTAATTGCGGGGTGGACGCTGACAAATGAGCAACTAGTACATAATCTATAATTGACCATGCGATCAGAAAATAGAGAAATAAAATATATAATTCTGGAAATTTTTTCTTTTTCTTGAAGAACAAAAAGAGAAGATAAATATCAAAAACAACAAAAATGGTTTGAAAAACAATTTCTACCAGTAAAACAGTCGTAAATCCGGGAATTGCAAGCTGATCAAAGAGCAAAGAAATATATCCCACGAGCCCAAATGGACCCACTACTGCTCCAACTATTAATCCAAATCCTACTACTATCAACCAACCGCCCAATCCTGCTTTAACCGGCTTTACCTTTACCTTTTCCTTTTTAGGAATAGCTATTTTCTTACTCACACAACAAGTATATCAAAATCCAATTAAATTAACGATTTGAGGGACACATTCGGTCACAAGATTAATAAACATCTTTATTGGTTTTTCCCCTAACATATGAGAGAATAATAAAAATATGGGAGTAGATGATGGGGCGGACAGCCCAAGACCTCGAATTTCTTCGTTCAGAATTGAAAGAATAGAAACTCCACCGGTATTAGATAGCTCGATACCGCAGTCTATTACTGACGCAATCATCCAATCGGAAGATCTTCCCGATCCCCTTCCTGACCTCGGATCTTCAATAATTGAAGATTTTATTGCCAGAAAAATACAAGGTGGTATTGCTGCCAGCGAGGCTATTGCGGATGCATTTGTTCAAGAAGACTATCCCGGCAAAATAGATCAATACATGCATGAATTACAAACTCAATCTGAGGCACTCAATTGGGATCAGATTTTTTCTCCGGATGATTATTTGGAAGTTAAATCCAAAATTGCCGCAGAAATGAGAGATTTGGGTATGACTGAAGATCAAATTACAGCAATTAACGATATGGGTGTTGATATGACCGATAGCACAGGAGCGTCCAGCTTGGATGATCAGAATATTTATATCAGCAAACTGCAGACTTTACGAAGAGCGCTTGATTATCAAAAAGTATTTGGTGCAGACATTCCAGTGGAAGAAATAATAAAGACGATGATGACAGTAACTGCCGGACATGAACTTGGTCATCAAATAGATCATGTCACACCGGGCTATGCGGTTAATAAAATTCCGGCTGACCCGGCATGGTTTAAAGATGGAAAAACTGACGAAAGAAAAGATGAACGTTTTTCAGAATATTGGGGAAGAGTTGCTTTAGGAGAAGACGAGGAAAAAGACCGTATGCGTCAGCGTGATTGGGTATTGCAAGTTGCAAAAACCAATCAGGTGTGGAGTACCGTCAAAAACTATAACGCCGATCATGAACCGAAAGTTGAACTTTTTACTGTTTTTTCCGCGCTTAGAGGAAAATTAGCATCAGGCAACAAGCAAACGCTGCCTTTTCTTGAATCAAGAATAGGAATTTATTCCGGTAACGCTGCACAAAATTATGCTTCCGCCTATCCGAGAGAAACAATTTCGGCAGCAGTACGCCCGCTGCAATAATATACTTGGGTCATAAATCACTTCAATCGTCTTTAAATGCCCAGAGTTTATAGAGGGTAAAATCCCAAATGAAAATCGTCATAACACCCATCCCAAAAGCGACAGTCTTAATCACAAAAGGCAATGTCACTGTCCCGGGCAACAGCCCGACAATGCCAATCGTCTGAGCCAGATGAAACCAAAATGTTCCAAATGCTACGCCCGGCATTGTTGCAGTAAACAACCAGACAACACCCGGCTGAATTCCCCAGACTGACACGAGCGTCGCGATCAAAAATCTCACAGCCGATCTACTCAGCTTTGCTTTACTTTTAAATGTCCATTTCCTGTTCCAGTAAAAACTGTTGCACATTGCAATTGAACCGGAAAGATATTTAACCAAATAGACTTTGTCCAAAGGCACTTTGAGCAGGATTGTTAATCCTATATAGAGGGAATAATCAATAATCGCATTGGAAAGGCCGACCAAGCCGAATTTGGCTCCTTGCTTGGCGATCTTGGTGGCGGGCTTTATCTTTTTTTTGACTGCGGACATAAATACTCCTCTCTCTAACCGTAACAACTTTACCGATGAAATGCAACTTTTCTCATTTTTAGATTTCCGGTTTGTTAAAAAAAGCAATTTGTCTGTTTGTTGCAAGTCTTCTCACATTCTCGTCAATTGCAGCAGTGGTCGCTCCCAATGCGATAATGACTCCGCCTCTGTCTTTAAATCCCTGTTGAACGGGTGAATCCGCAGCGACAATGTCCGAAGGTGCTACAAGGATATAACCGAATCCTGCTCCCGGATAGACTTCGTCTAACGCTTCTCTTATCTTCTGTACCCTTTTTTCGCTGATGCTCTTTTTTATTTCCCGGGAACTGATACCTGCTTTTACTTCTACAACAACAGGGACTCCATTTACCTCAATTAACCCGTCTACTTCTGCATGCGAATGCGGTTTGCCGCTGAGCATAATTTTCTGAAATCGATATCCTCCTGTAACGGTTTTGACAAAACGAAAATTGTCTGTCGTGCTTTCACTCCGGATAGGGCTTACTTGAAAAGCGCCCGGAAACTCACCGGAATTCTCAACTTGCTTTAAGAGTCTTTGGACATGAATTTCGATGAGAGATCCGTGAACGCCACCCTGCGAAAGATCCGTTGTCCTCTGTACATTCGCACGAAATCTCTCAAAAACGCGGTTTGCAGGGGAAGATGCATCGATAGCATCCCAATCAATAGATCTTCCCAAAATTGCTGTCAACTCCCCGACATGCGGAATTTCTGTAAATCTTATCCCTGATACCGGGCGCGCCGGTCTCGAATCCGTAGGTAAATTACCATGCTCGGGTTGATGCCCCTGCGCACCACGTTCATTATTAGACATAATTTATTTTATCATGTAAAAACATTTCGGTCACTTGAAAGATGGCGTGACGTGTGCTAATTATAAGTAAATAGCATTAAAATGAAAAAATATCTTCTTCTCGGCCTTATTCTTCTTCTCGCCGCTATGCTTCGACTTTCTTTGCTGAATAACGTACCGAATTCTATTACGAGTGATCAGACATATTATGTGCTTAACGCAAAATCATTTCTTGCAACTGGGACCGATATTGTCGGCAGCATAAACCCCTTTGAGCTTTTCCTTTTCCGCTATCCATCTGCCGGTCTTGTCCAAGCGGAACTCCCGTTCTTCCTGCAATTTCCGCTCCTCAGCTTTTTGCCGATGTCGCTTGCGACGGTCATCCTGCCAAATGCGCTCCTCAGTATCGCCACGGTGCTGCTTTTTTTCCTTGTCGGAGAAAAATTATTTGATAAAAAAACCGCTCTGTTCATCAGTTTGATTGCCGCGATTAATCCCTGGTTCATTTTTATCGGCAGAACTGTGTATGAAATTGTCCCTGCAACATTCTTTTATCTGTGCGGTTTTTATGTCTTGCTGCTGGCAAAAAAGTGGAAAATTCTTTGGGCGTTTCCTCTTTTTCTTCTCGCCTTTTATTCCTACATCGGAACCAAACTGCTCTTTTTACCGTTCGTCCTCCTGTCTGTTCTCTACTGTTATTTTGTTGTTCATAAAAAACAATTCGCCAAGCAGTATCTGACGCTTGTCGCCCTCGCTCTTGTGACTGTCGCCTTTTTCTTTTTTCAACTCCAGCATCACCCGAGCTCTTCGCGACTGAACGAGATCATCACTCCCGACAATGCATATATCGCTTCTCACGTTGATAGCGTACGAAAAGAGTCGATCCAAAATCCTTTTACCTCTTTTTTTGAAAATAAATTGACATATTATGCGCGAATCCTTGTTCTTAATTTTTATAATATTTTTAATCCCGGTTATTTATTTGCAACCGGTGATACGTTCTTTTCCATGTATAGACATGGGTTGTTTTACATGGTTGATCTGGTCTTCCTTATCATCGGAAGCTTTTGGCTTTTTGCAAGAAAAAATAAATTATTTCTTTTCTTTCTTTTCAGCATTTTACTCGCAACGGTTCCTCAAATTGTTCACGACCCGCAAGCAGGAGGAAATTTTACACCGCACATCGCGCTGTTATTTCCTTTTTTTATTATGCTTATCGGCGTCGGGCTTGCAAGAGTTACCGAAATACCAGGAAAAATGCTTCGCATCGGATCACTCGGACTCATTGGACTCTTATATATTTTTTCCGTAGGGAATTTTCTTAACGTGTATTTCTATCAATTTCCGCTGCAAACAGGGGTTTTCGATTTTTCTTCCCGCGTTCTTTCACGCTATCTCGCACTAGCGCAGAACCAAAATCAACACATAACAGTTTATTCGGTCAGCTCCGAAATTGTTTTCAAGAAATATTTATTTTATACCAACAGCTACACCAATTCATCGGCAAAGACGATTAATCAATCGCTGCAAAAAAATAATTTGACGTATCAAAACGTACATGTAATGGGTTGTCCGACGCTTGACCACCCGATTACAACAGAGGGCATAGTAATCGTGGATGCACTCTGCGGAGTCTTACCGGACGGAGATTTTACTAAAATCGGACAACTCAACGACAGCGGTGTGACATACCATATTTACAATGATACAGTTTGCGGCAATTATATTCTCGGACCGTATATCGCGTGGCTTAAACTGCAGGATCTCGCTGTTGAAAAATTAGATCAGAAATCGTTTTGTGAAACATTTATTTTCCACTAGTTCGTTTGCGTCATCCTGAACTCGTTTCAGGATCTTTTTGAGAAGATTCCGAAATAAATTCGGAATGACAAAATTTAACGCGAAACTTCTTTCATTAGTCGCTTTGTCAGCGCCAGAGGTAATCCGATAACGCTTTCTCTTTCTCCGTCAATGTGATCAATGTACGGGGCAAACAACGGACTGTCGACGATAAATCCGCCTGCCGCCCGCATGACATCGCCCTGCTCAATAATTGCATCAATCACATCTGGGGGAATCGATTTAAAATATGTCTTTGCACTGTCTACTCCCTCAGCGCTTTTTCCTGTTGCCGTATTCGTAATCACAACGGCGGCAAATGTTTGGGCGGGATACTGTGAATAGCTTTCCAAATATTCTCGTGCCTGCTCTTTGCTTTCAGGTTTTTCCCGCAGTTCTCCATGACAAATGACAACTAAATCCGATGTAATCAACAGTGAGGGCTCGGAAATGGTTGGTAGCAAAGCTTTTGTTTTTTCCTGCGCTATCAACAGCGGCAGCTCTTCGTAATTTTCAGAACGAATCGCCTTTTCATCGATGTCCGCAACAAAAACGTCAAACGCATATCCTGCTTTTTCCAAAACCATTTTTCTCCCGAGGGACTTTGAGCCGAGAATGATCTTCATGAGCATATTTTAAATCCCTTCCCTCATATTGTCCAGCTTCATCTTTTCCCCATTTTTCAATTAGTGTATACTCTTTATAATGATTTACTTTTTTGGCTATGGTGCAGATAAAGATGCAGATATGATGAAAGCGGTCATCGGACGTGTACCCAAAGGCGAAAAAGCAGCAGTGTCCGGATTTGAACTATGTGTTCAATCATTGGCTGATCTTCCGTTCGCAGCACAAAAAATAGTAAAACGCAGCTGGGACGAATCAGATCATTTCAAATCTTATGCCATCAGACCCTCAAAAAATATGGATTCGATTGTTACCGGCACAATGTGGGAACTCACTCCGTTTGAGAGAAAATTAGTTGATAATTGGGAACTCACAGAATTATGGTATAACGTCTTTTTTCTCACCATAGAAGCTTCAAAAAAAATTCAAGTTGAAATTCAGGTGATTAATGATCAACAAATCAGGCGTATTATCAATGGCAAACGGTATAAAACTTTCCTTAATTCCAAGAAAAAAATGCTTGAGACTGCGACACAATGTCGACTTGAGTATTTAAAGAAAAAAATTAATTAACGAGTGCGGGGGCAACTTCCATAGGAACGGCATCATGTTTTGCTTTCGGCAACGGTTTGGTCAGAGCAATTTCAAGTACTTCGTCCATGTGGGTAACAAACTTGAATGTCAGATCTTTGAGAACTTCCTTCGGTACGTCTTCCAAATCCTTTTTATTTTCTTTCGGCAAAATGATTGTTTTCAAACCGGCTCTGTGTGCTGCAATCATTTTTTCTTTGACGCCGCCGATCTCAAGAGCTCTCCCCCGAAGAGTAACCTCACCGGTCATACCGAGTGTTCGGTGAACAGGAATCTTAGTAAGAGCTGAAACGATAGCTGTGGTGATAGCAAGACCTGCAGACGGACCGTCTTTCGGTACTGCGCCCTCAGGCACATGGACGTGGACATCAATTTTTTGATAAAACTTGTCTGAAAGTCCGAGTTTGTTGGCTTTTGCACGGATATATGACATAGCTGCTTGGCAGGATTCTTTCATCACGTCACCGAGTTGTCCGGTCAAAATAAGCTGACCCTTTCCCGGCATAAGCGCAACTTCGATAAACATAATATCTCCCCCTGCTTCGGTCCACGCAAGTCCAGTCGACATACCGATCTCGTCTTTTTTCTCAATCATTGTTGCCATAAATTTAATCGGACCGAGATACTTGGCAATATCAGCTGATTTTACCGTTATCTTTTCTTTGTGACCTTCAGCAACTTTTTTGGCAACTTTTCTGAGTACCGATGCGATGGTTCTCTCAAAATTTCGAACGCCCGCTTCTCTGGTGTAGTGCTGGATCACATATTTAAGCGCCTCATCGGTAATCTCAACCTGCTTGTCGCTGAGACCGTGATTTTCGAGCTGTTTTTTGATCAGAAAGTCGTGGGCAATCCTGAATTTCTCGTCATGGGTGTATCCGGCAAAATGAATGATCTCGAGTCTGTCCCGAAGCGCAGGAGGAATCGTGTCTAACATATTTGCTGTGGTGATAAACATAACATTGGACAGATCAAACGGCACTTCGAGATAATGATCTGAAAATTGTGAGTTTTGTTCCGGATCCAATGCTTCCAGAAGTGCGCTTGACGGATCACCGCGATAGTCTGAACCGACTTTATCAATTTCATCGAGCATAAAAACAGGATTTTTGGTACCCGCGTCTTTAATTCCCTGAATGATTCGACCCGGCAATGCTCCGACATACGTTCTTCGATGTCCTCTGATCTCTGCTTCGTCACGAATACCGCCCAAGGAAACTCTGACAAACTTGCGGCCGAGTGCCCGTGCTATTGATTTACCGATTGACGTCTTACCGACACCCGGAGGCCCTGCAAAACACAGAATAGGACCCTTCATCTTCCCCGAGAGCTTATGGACTGCCAAATACTCAACGATACGCTCCTTGGCTTTCTGAAGACCATAGTGATCTTCATCAAGAATTTTCTCTGCTGCTTTTATTCCCGCGTTATCTTTACTTTCATTACCCCAGGGCAAACCAACCATCAAATCAAGATAATTTCGGATATATCCTGCCTCGGGATTGAATTGATTCATATTTTGCAGCTTGGCGAGTTCTTTCTTTGCTTTCTCTTCTACTTCTTCAGGCATCTTGGCTGCTTTTATTTTTGACAATAAACCCCGTGTTTCTGAATTCTCTTCTTTTTCACCCAATTCTTCTTCTATTGTTCGGAGTCTTTCCCGAAGCATTGCTTCCCGTGCACCTTTTTCAAATCGTTCTTGTGTTTTGGATGCAATTCGGCGTTCGAGTTCAAGAATTTTAATTTCTTTTGCCAACAGCTCTGTCAGTGTCTGAAGTCTTTTTTTGACATTGATCATCTCCAAGAGTTCCTGTCTTTCTTGCGGCTTCAAATCAAGCGCCGAGGCAATCAAGTCTGACAGTTCGGCCGGTGAATTCTCTGACATAATATTCATGAAAAGGAGGAAGTCTGCGGATTTTCCGAAATTCATTGCTTTTCTGAATTCGTTGGTCAAATGATTGCAGAGTGCTTTAATTTCTTCCGTATCTTCCGTTTCTTCAGGAATCTCTACAACCTTTGCCATAAAATATGAGTCATGTCTTTCGTAGGAAATTATTTTAACGCGTGCGAGCCCTTTTACCTGTGCGTTGATTTCGCCGTCTGTACGAATCATTCGCTCGATGCGGGAAAGTGTACCGATAGAAAATAAATCATCAGGACTCGGGTCATTCAGTCTTGCGTTTCTTTGCAAAGCAAAACAAACAATTCTATCCTGTTGTTGAAATGCTGATTCTAAAGCTGCGAGGCTCTTCGGTCGACCGAATGTCAAAACAGAATCGGTGCTTGGGAAGATGATGCCATCTCGTATTGGAATGATCGGAACTATTTTTTCCATATATTTAATGTAATTAGCAATCTATCAAATAATCTGCTAATTGTCAATAACTTATAATAAATTTGCTCTTTTCTCTTTTTAATAGCCACAGAAACATATATAATAATGATGGCGTATGGATTTGGTAATTACTTCTACTCATAAAAAACAGGTTATTGATATCACCGATTTGATCAATGATAAGATTAAAAACTTAAAACAAGCTGAAGGTCTTTGTCATCTCTTTGCGAAACATACCACAGCCTGCATCACGACGGCTGATTTGGATCCGGGAACCGATTTGGACATGCTTGATGCTTTTGAGGCGCTCATGCCAACGCTGCATTATCGTCATCCGCATAATCCCGCTCACGTTACCGATCATATCCTTTCATCGATCATCGGCCCCTCACTTATCGTGCCGGTGAAACATAGCGCGCTTGATCTGGGAGTCTGGCAGAGAGTGGTATTGATAGAACTCGACGGCCCGAGAGAAAGAACAGTATCGCTCACTCTCCTTCCTCTTTAATCTTTTTTTGTGAATGATCTATTTCAACGTTTATTTTAGCTGTAGTGAGAGATTATTCCTAATTTGATTGAGCATATATTGTGTATTTGCATTCGGATAAAGTGAATATGTTTTCTGTGCAGTTGCAAGGGCATTCTGCTTATCTCCTAATTTATACTCTGCCAAAGCAAGGTACATCAGCAGGTTCATGTCGTCTGGCCTAGCCACCAATCCTTTTTGTATCAATGTTTTTGCATCTTCAGGATCATCATAAAGAAATAATAATCTTGCAACAACCACATAGTCAGCATAACCCTTATAGTTATCAACTGATTTCTTGAAATAGATTCTCGCATCATTTTTATCATTTTCTTTTGAATAGACTAATCCCAGGTTAAATAAATTTACTTCGAAAGGCAGCATATCTATTGATTTTTTAAAATGTATTGCAGCATTGTCATTTTCATTTTGTAACATATACTCAATACCAAGATCGTTTTCCAAAAAAGCACTTTTTCCGTAACGGATATCATGGCTATAAAGAGTAAATGCATCAGACCAATCAGCATTTCTTACTGAAGTACGAACAAATAAAAAACAGATAACTAAAATGGCTATTACCGTCCAAGCAGCTTTTGCAGAACTAAAGCGTTTTTGTATTATTTGGATACCAACACCCAAGATGCCAATCAAACCGACAAATGGAAAATAAAACCATCTGTCTGCAACTGTCCCATCAAGCGGAAAAATATTTAAATGCATAAAAAGCCCCGCAATGAACCACAAAGAGAAAAAGAGAAATATATGAAACTGTTTTTTTTGTTTAAACAAATATACCCCCATCATTCCGAGAGCAATAAAAAATAATAAGGACATGATCAACGGCAGGTAAAAATCTGCATAGGTTACATTTATTACCGTCCATTGTTGGTTAATTGACAGTTCGATTGGATAAAAGAATGTTTTTACATAATAAAATAGTATCGCCGGAATATTGATGATACGCTTATCAAATGAAAGAGTAGCAATTGGAATATAGCTTAATTTCGCAAAATAAATACCATATAAACTCAGACGTATAAATAAATATATTCCTGTGGTGATTGCCGAAGAAATAAGAAATTTAAGAATATTTTTTCTTTGAAATAAAAATCGATAGAAAAGAATAATGATAAAAAATAAAAATCCTGTTTCTTTTGTCAGGATAGATAAAAGAAGTAAGCAAAAAATTGCCGTTAATCGTTTACGCGAAATTTCCTCTTTAGTACTTACCCATAATGCAGTCATGCCAAAGAGAAAGAATAACGGGTTTCCCGTTGCTGCGATATATGACACCGACTCAACCTGTATTGGATGAACTAAGAAAACAAAAGAGAGAAAAAGAGAGAGTTTTTTATGAAAGAAACGACATAAAAATAAAAAGGCCAATGATGAATTAACTATATGAATACCGATCTGTAAGAAATGGTAAAAAAATGTAGTTTCTCCAAACATACCATGGAGAATTGTAAAATAGAGAGCAGGTATAGGACGATACTGCCCTATTTGATTAAAATAATTCTGCTTAAATAAAGAAATAAAATTAAATGTATGAATCTCGGGATTTTGAACAATGTATGTTTTATCATCCCAAACAAACCCATTAAAAAGTGCGTTGGCAAAAACGATAAATCCAATGATGATAATCCAACTAATCGCTTTGAACGCTGTTAGGGGGACAAATAAACTTTTAAAAGAAAACTCTTCATCTTGGGGATCGGTATGAGCCATGTCACTATATTATAATAGTCTGCGGATCTCTTCAATCAGGAAACAGATGTTAATTTATTTCTCAAACCTTAGGTTTTAGGACTTCGGGGGGAGTGACCGGCTCAACCGGTGCTGCAGCCGGAGCGGCGGCGGGAGCTGCTGTTTTGTTATTAAAATAGGTATTTATCTCCTCTACAATTTGCTGCGGAGTCATTTGTGACTTGATGATATAACCGTCCATACCGATCTTAAATGCTTCCTCGATAATATTCTGCTGACCGAGATTGCTCAAGATAAAAACCGATGTATCTTTAAGCGAGGTTGTCATTGCTCTCAGCTGTCGCAACACATCAAGACCAGTCACTTTGGGCATCATAATATCGAGAAGAATCATGTCATAAGGAGCGGGCTTTGCTTTAATTTTTTGCAAGGCATCTTCTCCGTCAACAGCCAATTCGACTTCATAGCCGGACAAGGCAAAAACCTTGCTATAAATATCCCTAATAAAAAAATCATCTTCAGCGATGAGTAGTTTTCTCATATAGTTTATAAACCTTTTTGCTAAATCTTCCTCACAATCATAGACGGTCCATTTTTTGCTGTCAAGTCACGTTTCTGCTGATATGCCGATATGTCCTCTGTTTTTGCTATCGGCAAAGTAAAACCGAATATCGACCCTTTTCCGAGTTCGCTTTCAACGAAAATTTTTCCTTTGTGCATTTCAATAATTGATTTTGAAATATACAATCCCAACCCTGTTCCTTTCGATCCTTGCTCAAGCGCACCTGAAACTCTAAAGAATTTCGTGAAGAGTTTTTGCAGTGCGTCTTTGGGTATGCCGCGCCCGGTATCAATGACGGAAATTCTCAGTTCCTCACCGACAGGCTCCGCCTTCACCGTAATGCTCCCGCCCTCCTGCGTATAATTAACAGCATTCGCAACAAAATTTAACAACACCTGTCCGATACGGAATGAGTCGGCAAAAACGACAGGGAGTTCGTCGGGTACGGAAATAGCAATTGTTTGCTTCTTTGTATTTGCTTGAGGTCTGACATTATCAACGACATTTTTAATGGTCGTCGTCAAATCAATGGGGCGCGCATCAACAGAGAACATACTTCTCTCAATACGTGAAACACTTAACAAATTCTCAATCAGATTTCCCAAATTTTCTCCGCTGACAATCAAACGCTTGATTAACTGTTTTCCGGATTCATCAAGCTCCTTGGCATTTTGTATCTGCAGAAGTGATGCATACCCGCGGATAGCAGTCAGTGGTGTCCTCAGCTCGTGTGCAGCCATCGAGACGAAATCAAGCTTCATCTCTTCAAGATCACGTTCCCGACTGATATCATGAAACGCGATAATAAAACCGCTTTTCTTATCTTCAAACAGCACCGGACTTGTGGTGAGGGCAAGACTGAGTTTTTGTCCGTCTTTATTGCTCAAATGAAGTCCCTCCTCTTTCATCTTTTTAATCATTGCTTCTGTCTGCTGACTGTAGGCAATAAAAGTGACGATTGTCTGTCCGTGATAGAAATGCAAAACATCATCAACTTTTTTCCCCAAAACATCGGCAGTCGCAAATCCTGTCACCTTTTCTGCGGCTTTATTAAACGCGATGATCTTCCCTTCCTGATCGAGTGCTACGACTCCGTCCGTCAGGGATTGAAGAAGTGTTTCTGTCTCGCGCTTCTCCTGCTTCAGCAACTTTTCTCTTTCCAATAATTGATTGACCATCCCCGCAAATGAATGTGATAATGTCTCAATTTCATCCCCGCTTTTTATATCAATATTTGCATTTAGTTGGCCCGCTTCCAAAAGCTGTGCGGATTTTTGTAATTTCCGGATGGGACCCGTTAAATTTGCACTCAAAACAAATGAAATCAAAAATAAGAAAATTGATGATCCGATAAGCGTTGCAAAAAAGATATTACGAATAAATGTCAAAAATCCGAACGCCTCGGCAACGGGCTGCTCGAAAATAACAACCCAATTATATCCGGCAACTTTAATTGCCTTGGCTACAACAGGAATATTATTTTCATTGACATAATTTTCATCCTGGGTGGTTATCGGCGTATTATGTAACGCGTTATAAATTATTTTTCGATTGGAAAGATCCGGTCTCTGAAGAACGAATGACTGCGTATGATGAGCAATAAGTCTCCCTTCATTATCGACAACATAGAGATAACCGTTTTTGCCCGATTTGATGTCTTTAATACCGTCCTGGAGCTTACTCAGACTTACTTGCGTTTTTATAATGCCGGTTACTTTGCCGCCACCTGAAAAAATCGGAGAAAACATATCAATATACGGACCTAATTCATTTTCGATAAAATAAACTTTAGAAATTGTTGTTGTACCATTTACTGCGGATTTAAAAGGATCACTAAAGACTTCGTAGTTTAATTTTTCTTTCGCTACTTCTCCTCCCCCATCAAATTTTACTAACTCGCGGCCGGCCGGAGAAAGAATAGCGATTTTCTTGATATAGTCTTTATTTTTAATTATGTAACCTGCAACAGGTTCGATATTTGAACTGCTGATGCTGTCTGTAGAAAGTTCACCTTTTCCCAAAAGTCGGGTCAACCCAAAGCTATCAAGACTCAGTGTCGTCAAAAAATTTTCTACTTCTGTTGCGCCTTTTTTTGCCTGGTCTGTTTGAAGATTGTCTATCTGCGAGGTGATATATTGCCTGGTAATGCTAAAGGCAAAGGTTTGGACCAAAGATGCGAGAAGAACCAATAGAGCAAATCCAATAAGTAATTTGATGCGAATTGTTAATTTCATTCATTATCTATTCCTCAATCCAACCATTTTTGTTTTAAGTCAGTCAGGATACCTTTCGTACGAAGAGAGGAAAGTACCTCGTTAATCTTTTTAACATTCGGATCACCCTTGCGGAAGACAATACCGTAATATTCATTTGTCAGAGGATCACTGGCAATTCGGAGTGTCGGATTGGCAAGAATAATACCCTTGGCACCCGGCAAATCCGAAAGAATTGCATCTGCTTTTCCGTCTACAAGCGCCTGTGTCGCCTGAACAAAATCGGGATAACGAATAACTAAAGTTGGGGCTGTATGCTTGAGTGCTTCAGCCTCATTGGTCGTGCCTTCCTGTACGGCAATTTTTTTACCTTGGAGTGTTTCGGCAGACATGATAGTTGTATTATCTTTTCTGACAATAATTACCTGACCGGCATTTAAATAATTATCCGAAAAATCATATTTCAGTTTTCTTTCATCGGTGATGGTAACGGATGACATAATCATATCAACCTGCTTATCATCAAGCGCCTTAAAAATATTGTCCCAAGGGATATTCTTGAATTCGACAGTTGACCCCAGTTCTGACCCGATCCGATTACCCAGATCAATGTCGTACCCCACAAGCGTCGCTTCTCCTGATGCAGTATATTCCATCGGCTGGAATGTGCCATCAGTCCCAACGACAAATTTTTTCGGCGTCTCGGTCGTTGACTGCATAGCCTGTTTTTCAGGGGTAACTTTTTGCAGTTGTGTCTGGAAATACCATGCCGCAATAAATAGTCCGCAAATGAAAGCAACAACTAAGAATGCAATTACCCAGATCATACCTTTTCCTTTTTTATGTACCGGTGGCGTGGCCGGAGGAGGAGAACCTGCCGGTGAGGGCTGCGTTACGGCAGGTGTACCCTCATGAGAAAGATCGGTAGGCTTATCGGCAGGCATTGGTTCCGGGGTCGGAGCGGGAGCCGGAGGAATTGCCGGAGTAGCTTCTGTCGGAGGTGTTACGGGAGCCGGATCAGCGGCAGGCGGAGGGGTCGACGAAGGCGTTGTTGTAGATTCAGGAGTTGTATTATTAGTATCCATGGGCAGAATAAATAGAGTACATATCTATACTCGTTTATTAGCCACTTTTTGTCAAGGGTTAAAAGAATTTTATGGAGATACTTTCATCGTATCCGATTTTCGTGAAGCACTGACTACTTCCCATGGTTCACAATCCCAACTTCTTCTAATTTCACTATCGAGACGTTTCCCTTCATTTGCAGCAGTATGATAAACCCCGCCGCTCTGTCGGGCTCTTTCTATCTCTTCACGTGTTTTATAAAGTACCTGCATTTTTCCCCTTCTCTGCATACCTTCAATAAGTATCGTATCTAACGAGACTTGCCACTCTGCAAGCGTACTCATGTCCGGCGCAGAGAATCTCCTCCCTCGCTCTCGTTTGAGAGCAAGGTTTGATGTTACCCCCCATGCTTGCGTATCTTCGGTGTGATTTGAATTATTAAATAATGTATACGTTATTCCTTCTTGCGGTCTTCTTGGCTTTTCTTTCAATTTATGTACCTGCAAATGCCCTGCTTCATCAACAAGATGAAATTCATTGTGGGAGCCTGCGATATTAAATGCATTGGTATGGCGAACTTTAAGTTGGTCAGCTGCAGAATACAAACCTTGTCTCTCTAAGCCTTTAGCTGTGTTATAAACTTCGTTTGGCCAGACAACAAAAACACCATGGTAGTCATCCAATATTTTTCCATCATATTCCAAACTGTCTTTGTGTCTCAGTGCTCTTCCCCGATGACCAGCTTCTGTTAAAAACTCGGGTCCGGTGATCATAATTGCTATTCCTCCGACAAATCGCGCCCGTGCGTCCGCGCTAAGATCATCAAAAATCCCTGTATTGAGAAGTGCTGCCGGATTAGAAGCGATGCCATCTACGACCCGAACAGTTTGACCGGTCGGATCACTCGGATCGCGATCAAGAGCACTTGCAAAATAATGACTGTCGTTCATCCAGAATCTCGACAATACCTGTCGCTGAATTATCTTCTGTAAAACATCAAATGTTGTTTTCTCGCCATTCTCTACTTCCTGCAATAAATGATCGTCTTCATTTGGCTTGAAGCTTCCCCAAATTTCCGGCTTAGCAAACATCTCGCGTAAGTCTTCGACGCTAACGAGCTGCTGCATTTGCTCGGGAGTAAGTAGTTGTTTTCCCGCTTCAAGCGCATCATAGGTAATACCTTGTATGCCTATTTCGGCAATGGGCGCTTTAAAATTAGGATGCTTTTCAGAATCGGCAAAAATAAGTGAAGTTGATGAATCTTTGAAGTATTGATTGTGGATGCCTTTTGGATTTTGATATTGGTACTCCAAAAGTCCAAGATCTGATTTTTTGAGTTCTCGTGTTATGTGTCCCAACGATTCAAAAAAACTCTCGCCGACAGTTGTCTCATGTCCGTCTTTTCTTACGACAGGTGTGCTGAGAACATCTCTCTCAGGGTACATGCGGTGATAATCGCCAATCAGAATAGCAATTGCCGGTGTAGTATCGGCAGCGCCGTAATACGTTACACTTTTTCCATCCCCTCCCCATTTTTCCGAGAGCTCGAGCAATATTTTTTCTGAATGTTTTCTTGTTTTTCTATCCAATCTGGACTTAAGTGCTCTTATAATTCCCTCGTCACGATGTTCATGGGCACTTTTCCCGCGGGCCTCTTCAGAGACAGGATTATCCTCGATACCTTGCAGTTCTACGGCCAATTTAATAGTAGCCTCAGCAATTTCGGGCCTAAAGGCAAGTGTATGGGTCGATGCCTGTGCGCTATCTCTGATAAACTTCCCTCCTGCATAGTTCATGCCTAAGCTTGCCGGGAGGGTATTATCCGGAAAACGAAGTCTCTCAAAATCTGCGAGTGCAGAAGGTAAACCACGAGGGGAAATTGGTTTTTTATCACCAAAAGGATGAAGAACACTTCGTTGTGCCGCTGCAACCGATTCTACTTTAGCCACAATCTTCAGTTCAGACGAAAAAACATCCGAGCCTAAGTCGATACTATCTTATAGGACATAATCAAGCTTGACATGAACCTGACAAGAGCAGATCTACGGCTAAACTGCGTGTGAACTGAGATTTTTGTATATATTTTCATACCCTTCTGCCATTTTTTCAACAGAAAAGTTAGTTACAGCGTGCTCACGACATGCTTTCCGATCAATTTCATGAATTCTGCTCATAGCCTCTCTCAATCCGTCAATTCCTTTCTGCTTGACAATCCAGCTTCCTTTTCCCGGTCGCTCTTCATCGTCAGGATCAATAATAAACCCTGTCACTCCGTCTTTGATGATTTCAGAAACAGAACCTCGATTGTAGGCGATAACAGGTGTGCCGCATGCCATCGACTGAGTCATAACAAGACCAAACGGCTCATCCCACTGAAGCGGGAGCATGAGTGCCTTTGCTTTTCCTAAAAATGCAGACCGGTTCTCTCCTTCAACATATCCGGCCATACTAATGTGGTGATCTGATAAATGGGGTAAGATTTTTGTTATATAATAATCACTTTTTTCAATGACAGGAGTTATTTGAGTCGCTATCTTTAGTGTATCCCCGGTCTTTCCGACAACATCTATTGCAATATCAAGTCCTTTTTCCGGAGCCAATCTGCCGATAAAAGCAAAATAAGCATCCGCTTCATTTTCAAAAGGAAATATATCTTTTTGTATACCGTTATAAACCACCCCGGGAATGGCAAGACCGGGAATTTGCTCCTGGTACAGTTTTTTTTGAAACTCACTGATCGCAACAAAATTTCGATCGGCAAATTTTTTATACCGCCAATATTCAAAGGTGTTCTGAGCCGGAGCCGGCCAATGAAGCGTATAGAGTGTTGGTGTCTGACTTTCGGACTCAAAGTAATGTGAAAAATTACTGAATGCATGAAAATTATGAATAATATCCAAACCTTTATCTTTCGCAAACAAAAACGCTTTTTGCGTCAACCCTAATTCATAGTATTTTTTTGCCTCGTAGAGACTGACGACTTCATTCATGTCCGCAGATAAATCCTGCTGCGGCTCCAAATGGTATGCCTTTTCCAGGAGCTCTGTCTCTCCCGGAATAATCGTTGCTTTTGTCGGCACATCCTCGGCAGTAAAAAAGAAAACCTCATTTCCCCGATCTACCAAACTATTCACCAAGTCGATCACCAATGGTCCGGGCGCATAAATACGGTGAGCATATCTTTTTTGATACATGTAGATTGACGGGGACAAAATACCGATACGCATAAGGTCAGTATAGCAAAAATAACAACTTGCGTAAGATGCTATTTACTTAAAGCGATTTTGTAGACGGCGTCAAATTGTGCCGCAATATGTTTCCAAGTGAATTTCTTAACGACTGCCTCTCGTCCCTTTTCGCCCATCCGCTTGCGAAGAGCCGGATCAGCGAGTAATATATTTACTTTTTCTGCAATATCCGTTGCGTTACGAGTTTTTACAAAAAGTCCATTGACACCGTCTTTCACCGCTGCTGCAATACCGCCGTTTCGCGTGAGAACGACAGGCAACTTGGCTGCCATTGCTTCAAGTACAGTCAAACCGAACGGCTCATTCCACGTACTCGGCGCTACATACACATCGGCGAGATAATACAAGGCAATAAGTGTGGCATGATCGACGTATCCTGTTAAAATGACATTACTTAATTTCATTGATTTTACAAGATCTTCAAGATGTTTTTTCTGATTGCCGTCACCTGCTATGACAACATGTCCCTTTATTCTTGATGCTGCTTTTACCAAATATTCAACACCTTTTTCACTAATCAGTCTTCCGGTAAACAAAACGATATTTTCATCGCTGATATTGTATTTTTTTCTGATTAAAGCCAATTCTTGCGAATTTTTTCGCTCAGGAAATTGAGACAAACGAACGCCTCCGGGAATAATTCTTGTTTTACTTGAAAGCTCCCGACCGAACATTTTAAAGAGCAACGACCTGGTATCTCCCGATACGGCAGTTATCATGCTTGCCATACGGAGTCCGTCTCTGCTCATACCGAAATACCGACGATCTTGGGCAATTGCAAAGAGGTCGCTCCCGTGTGTTGTAACAACAAATCTAATTTCCTCCATAGAACGGATAAAACGGGCAACCCAAAGATTCACCATTGTATGATGGACATGGATAAGATCAGGTTTAAAATCCTCAACTACCTTCAGCGTTGCTTCAATAAACTCATCATAAAAACCTGAAATTTCGTAGGAACTTAAATCTGAGTATTTTTTGGCATTTTCAAGTCCGGGACGACCGAGAAAAACAGGAATTTGAGGTAATTTAAGATTATATAGTTTTATTGACGGATCCACTTCTGTTTTTTCCGGTGCGGCAATTCCGACATCATATTTACCGCTTTCCTGCAAACGAAGCGCCAAATATTTTACATACGTGCCGGACCCCCCACCTTTAATAGGGAAGTCATAAAGCATAAGAATTCGTTGTTTCTTTTTTTTGACCACAGGCTTTTCCATTGCAAATTTTGCAAAGGTTCCGTATAAAAATTTCATTCTGCCAATTATACCATTTTAAACCTATAATAAACACGGGCAAAACGTTTTTCCAGTATGCTGATTATTTGATAAATCTTTACAATAAACAAGTAATAACTTTGTAAGAAATATGGTATACTTTGTCTTGTTATGAAGCACAACATCCTCGTTGTCGAAGATGACAGAAGTCTTCAAAAACACCTCAAAGAACTCCTCACCGCCAATGGTTATGGAATAAAAATTATCCCTGATGAGTCAACAACATTTGAATACTTAAAAAAATATGACCCGGATCTTATTATTTTGGATCTTACCTCTCCAACCGGCAATGAGATGCTCTGTCAGGAAATGAGAAAAAGAGTTGATGAGCTTCCGATTATCATTTTAACTGAAAAAAACGAAATCGACGACGCATCGTCAGAGAGACAATTCAGTGCCGACGATTATGTCATAAAACCGTTTATCGACGATGAATTTTTAACTCGTATCAAAATCCGCCTTCACAAACGTGAAACGGCAGTAAGCATACTCCACATCGCCGATCTCGAATTGAACGCCCAAACACTTGAAGTAAAAAGAGATGACAAGTTCATTCAATTAACACCGCAGGAATTTAAGCTGCTCCACTATCTGATGAACAACAAAGGCAAAATCTTAACCCGGGATATGATTTTATCGCGTATCTGGATGTATTCCTCAGATATTGAAACCCGCGTCGTTGATGTGTACATCGGCTACTTACGGAAAAAAATTGATGGAAATTTTGAAAAAAAGCTACTCCACTCCGTCCGGGGATTTGGGTATGTCATAAAAGAATAAACCTTAGATAAAGAAGGAAACAATAGTCGCGATACCACAAATAGCCATAAGTCCGGTGACATACCAACCGAGTGCTGCGACAAACGGATGATTAACCCGATCTTTCACAACTCTTTTGCTGCTTGTCATTTGGACGATGAGAAACAAAATAAGCGGCGCGACCAAACCGTTTACAACAGCTGAATAAATAAGCATTTTGATAGGATCAATTCCAATATAATTAATTACCATACCGATAAGCATGGAAAGGATAATAACACCATAAAATGGTCTTGCTTGATGAAGCTGTCTATAAAGTCCTGACTTCCAATTGAAACTCTCAGCAACCGTATACGCTGCAGAACCGGCAAGTACGGGAACTGCCAACAGACCCATTCCGACAATACCGAGAGCAAATAAGAAAAATGCATACTCACCTGCCAGCGGTCGAAGTGCCGCTGCCGCATCTGCAGCTGAGGTAATATTTGTTATTCCGTGAGAAAATAACACTGCAGCACACGTAGCGATTATAAAATACATCACTGCATTTGAAACAAACATCCCGGTCCAGACATCTACCCGCATTTTTCTTACTTCTCTATTTGTTGTTCCCTCCCGAAGTCTGATCGTTGTCTTTCCGTGTAAAATTTCCTCTTCAACTTCATGAGATGTTTGCCAGAAAAAAAGATACGGTGAAATGGTTGTACCCAAAATACCGGTAATTAAAAATATTTGTTCTTTTGAAAGAGTAATCGAAGGGATAACGGTGTGAAACACTAATTCTTTAAAATTAATGTTGACGAGAAAAGCTGTCGCGACATATGAGAACAATACAAAAACCAAATATTTTAAATATTTCGCGTACCGTTCATACGGAGTAAATATCTGCAGGAACAAACAAAAAAAAGTGAAAATAATAGTGAGCAGGTAAAAATTCCAATTCGGCTGAATAAGCTCAACTGCTTTTGCCATAGCGCCGATATCGGCACCGAGATTTAACGTATTTGCGACAAAAAGTGACAGCGCACAAGTATACAAAACCCATCTCGGATAATTGATGCGAATATTTCCCGCAAGTCCCCGTCCGGTTGCGAGTCCAATTCGAGCACACATTTCCTGAACGACTGCCATGAGGGGAAAGGTAAACCCGGCCAGCCAAAGCAGTTGAAATCCATACGCTGCACCTGTTTGAGAGTACGTTGCGATACCGGAAGGATCATCATCGGCAGCACCGGTTATCAAACCGGGTCCGAGACTTCTCCAGAACCCATGTGCTTTTTTAAGTCGCGTTAGGTCACTGGCATCCTTTCCGATTCTTTTGGTAGCATCAATGCCTTTTTCTAAGGCAATAGAGGGAGCTGAAACAATTGCTTCAATTTGTTTCTCCATATATTAATTAAGACGAATTTTTAAGAGGAGGTCAAGAGGTTTATTTTTGTCTTGTCATCAAAAATGATATAAAACTTTCTAGAATTTTTCGATTATTTTCATTTCGGGTCACGTTACCAAGACTTTCTTTTGCTTTTTCATTATATTCCAGAGCTTTTTTTTCAGCATACCCAAGAGAGCCGGTTTCTTCAAAAATGTTTTTAATAACAGTCTGTTGTTTTTCCGTTATTTTTCCGGATCCGTAATACTGTAGGAGTTCTTTTTTCTGCTTTGCGGAAGCATACGTGAATGCATGGACAATAAGTAAGGTATTTTTTCCCTCTTCGATATCTGATGTCGCAGACTTGCCGACTGTTTTTTCATCTCCGAATATCCCGAGGATATCATCTTTAATTTGAAAAGCGATTCCCACGTGTTTTCCGAAAAATGACAGCGCATCCAAATGCTTCGGATCTGCTCCCGCTGCCAGTGCACCAAGAGCTAACGGACCGGAAATCGTATACCGTGCTGTTTTTAATTCAGCAATTTTTACCACTGTTTCCTCGTCGATGCTACCGATGTTATTTGCAAATTTTATATCAAGCATTTGTCCGAGACTTGTATCAAGAACAATTTGTGAAAAATGAGAAAGAACTTTTACTTTTATTGCATCAGGAAACGCTGCTCGACTGATCATTTGCGTCGCAATAAAAAATCCGATATCCCCGAGACAAATTCCCTGAGAAATTCCATAATGATTTCCCCCTAATTTTTGAAAGACCGTCTCTTTTCCCCGTCGCAATAGACTTTTATCAATAATATCATCGTGAATCAAAAGAGATGTTTGAAGAATTTCGTATGCAGCGGCAATGATAAAAATATCCTGATTTTTTTTTGCGGTAAACAGCTCATATCCCAAACAAACCAATGTGCCGCGAATATTTTTACCGCCCTGATTACTTTCCAACAAAATATCAGAAAGCACTTTTAAATCAGGCGTATCTGCTGCAATCTCTTTCTGCCACAGTATCAGTGCGCTATGAATTGCTTTTTCAATCGGCTTCTTCTTTGCTTGTAAATAGTTTTCAAACGTCATATGTTTTTAAAAAAGCTGTTACTTTTTCACGTTCTGCGAGCGCCTGATCGGCTCCTTTTTCAAACGCGAGTAACAATGATTCTAAAATATTCGGAGAGGAAATGCTACGTGCTTTTTTTAGAAGATTTTTTGCTTTTGTGCAATGCGAATAAATCATCTGACAAACATCGACAATTATTTCCTGCCAAAATAATTCCTGAAGATTTTTCCGATTCATAACAATTTTCTTTTCTTTTGCTTTTCTGAGAAGCAATCCGACAACGGGAGTAATCCGACCTTTTTCTAAATCATCATGAAAATCATGTGCATCGTCATTCAATTGTTTTGCGATAAGATAATTGGAAAAAAATAAATAAATTGTTTTAAATTCTTTACTCTCATGGGAGTATCCTAACAGCAATAGTATTGTCAAAGGACCCAACGCATGTCCGAGGGATTTATCTGCAAGCTGATTGAGATTCCCGTAGTTAGGAATTTTCACATTTTCCAATTTTATGTTTTTCGGAATTCTGCAATTTTTTGTTTCCCAGGCGTTTGCATTGTCAATTTTATCCAGTATGAAATGAAAAGTTTTTTGTACGCTCTCTCCTTTCTGATGAAAAGAATCAAAAATCTGCGACAAATTTCTTAAGGAAAAATTTGCAAGCGACAGAAGCATCGGATCACCCTCATCATCAAAAAAATCGTCATAAATGGTGTATGCGATCCATCCCAACGTATTGGCAGTTCCTAATTTTACAATGGAGTTTTTTGTAACTGTATGTTTCTTCCGACCGACTGCCTGAAGAAAATAATATGGCATAAGCGGAACTTGTCCACTTACATCCCTGGAATAAATTTTTTCTAAGAGTAGTTTTCCTTTTGTGTCAAATAAATGGTTTTGTTTTGAAAAAGTAGCGGCGATATTTTCGGTAATATTTTTTTTCACTTCATTTTTTTTTGTGTTATTTTTTACTTCATGCTTGGATATGTTTTCCGATTCTTTTGCCGTCAAATATGTTTGAAGAGCAGCTAAACAAAAAACCGTAGTCAATGCCGGTGATCCGGCATAATATTTTTTTCCGTTAATAATTGGATCAATCGAAAATCCATACGCCTGCCACATCCCGTTACGTTTCGATTGCTGCAGGTAAGAAATGCTGTTTTTTAATTTCTCGTGAGGATAACCAAGTTTGAGTAGTGTCAACACTGCCAACGCTGTTTTGAGCGGATTTTCCCACATTCCTTTTTTCTCCATTGTTTTGAGAAACATATCAATAAGAATCTTTTTTTGTTTGCCTCGATAAAATCGTGACAAGAAAAAAACCGGCGCGTGAAACGAAGGGTAATAAGGAGAAAGGACATCATTTTTTTTAAGTTTTTTTTCAAAATATTTTGTAAGATTCGGCAAGTGAATATCAGTAAGTGAAAGAAAGTATCCGACATTACTGTTTACGGCAAAATCAACATCTTTCCAGTGAGCTACTGCACTTTTTTTCACTAACCACGTTCTATATGGTCCTCCTTCTTTTTTTTCTGTTGCTGAAAGTAGTTTGACAATATATGCAAAAACATCTCCGGTGATCAGTGTCTTATTATAATGAAAAAGCCCGGCAAGCGAACAAAATGTGCAATCAAGATCATCAGGATATGGTGTATTCTTTTCTTCCGGAGAATTTCTCATCCAATAATTCCAGGACCAATGATTACTTTTTTGAGCGAGTAAAAATGCTGCCAATTTATTCATCATGGAGAGATTTTTTTTATCGGCGGCCAATGAGGAAAACATAATAAGAATGAAGGAGTTTAAAAATGTAGAATTATACGAAATGCTTTCGGTAAAATCCTGCTCGTCGCTTGATGAGAGAGAAAGAAAGCTTCCGTCTTTCTGCTGGACGGAAAGTAAGGAGTCTCTTCCTTTATCTATTTCCCGCGATAAGCGTACTGTTTTCATTTTTTTTATCTTCTTTCTTTAACAACGGCAGGACCATTGTAAAAATTGTCCCCGTCTTCTTGCTGCTTAAGACCGTTATCTTACCTTTAAAACTATTTTCCACAATATCTTTACTGATCGAAAGCCCAATCCCTGTTCCTTTCTCCGCAGACTTTGTTGTAAAGAACGGTTGAAAAACCTTCTTTGTATCTTCTGAAAGAATACCGACGCCCTGATCGCGTACGGTAATCATAACTGAATTACGATTTTTATATAAGCGGATTCGCACTTCCCGTATTGTGCCGTCATACGCAAGACCTTCATAAGCATCTATTGCGTTGAGTAAAAGATTTGTGATAAGTTGACTGAATTTTATTTGATTTCCATATATCTTTATTTCCGGAGTCGCCTCAAGCATCAACTTAACATTTATAACGGTTGCTTTATGATGAAGCATTTTCATAACTTCATTAATTTCTTTTTGCAAAGAAAATGTTCTTTTGAATTCTTGATTTTGCAGTTGTTTACGAAAAACGCCCACTGAGGTTTCTAGATATTTTGTTCCTTTGATAGCACGCTTTACCAAGGATTGCATTGTGTCAATATTTTCTTTCTCCCGCTTATTTTTTAAGAGTTCTAAATTGAGCGAAATAAGAGAAAGAGGTGTCATCAAATCATGAACCAAACTTGAGGACAGTCTGCCGATCTCTGCAAAACGATATAATTGTGTTACTTTTTCAATTTGGGACTGGTTCAGCTGTCTTGTTCTTTCTTCAACCTTTACCTCCAGTAAATCTCTCTCCTTTTTAAGTTCTGCTTCGGAAGCCCGAGCCCTCTTGAGAGACTTTTCAATCTCCCTATTTGATAACCATGCAAGAACCCACATGAGCCCAAGTGTTACCGAGTAGACAACGGAGTCACCAAGATGAAGCGGCGCGGTTTTCCATCGACGATCCGGCATAAGTATATGATTAATTTCCAAATAGGAAAATAATAAGACAAAACTAATTCCGGCAAATGTTAAAAAAAAAGAAATTTTACTGTTGGTTAAAGCTCCGGCAATGATAATAACCAACGCATAAATAAGGAGTGCCTCAGAGGTATCAGATCCCCAGCGATAACTTGCAGCTACTGCTGAAAGGAATAACAATCCAACCATGATTCTTGAGGATATTTCACTTTTCCCGTTGCGCGAAAGAAAAAGGAGAAAGGAAAAAAGTACAAGGACAAAAAAACTAATAAACGGATTTAATCCGTTATAGTTCGTTGCATAAACGGTTGAATCAACAACGTTTACTAAAAACCCAAAAAAGGTTAATACAATAGAGCCAAGAAGAAGAATATTCAAGATAAATTCTTTTCTCGCTTTATCCTTATTGATTGATCGGGCAGCAATCAATCTTTTATAAAAAGATCCTAAATAATTATTTAACACAATAATAATATTACTATACAATGGTGTATTGTATACTACCACAATCTTTCTGTCACTATCGATTTAGCCCGACAGTTAACCCCAAACCAATGATTCCGCGTTTGTCGAAAGAGCTAATTCTTTTAATGTTTTTGCACTACGAGATTTTTTGCTCGTTAATGCTTTTGTCAGCATTTCATTCATGTCTCTCACCTCCTTTCTCTTACGCTTCGATCTTGTATCCCAAACCATAGACTGTCTTAATTAGTTTTTTTGGGTGTGACCTGTCTATTCTGTCTCTGAGGTATTTTATATGGACATCGACGATGTTCGCTACCGAATCAGCCTCGCTGTCCCAAGCGTGCTCAAGGAGCTTACTTCTGGTAATAAGTTTGCCGGGATTCCGCATAAAATATTCAAGAATTTGAAATTCTTTTCGCTGCAAGAGGATCTCCTTTGTACCGCGTTTTACTGTTCTGTCGGTGATGTTAATACTTAAGTCTCCAAGTGTTATGATACTTGTCCGCACATCCTGAGGTTTGCGTCTCAGAAGTGCCCGTATCCTTGCCTTTAACTCGGCAAAACTGAATGGCTTAACCAAATAATCATCTGCGCCGCAATCCAAAGCTTCTATTTTCATTGCAACTGCATGTTCACCGGTAAGCATAAGAATCGGAGATGTAACTCCCTGCCTCCTCAGGTCGCTGCATAGAACAATCCCGCTACGATCAGGCAGTCCTATGTCGAGTATTATCATATCGTAATCATATTCTTTGGCATGAAATTCACCGTCTTCAGCTGAATACGCAACATCCACAGCATATTCTGCTTTTAATTGGTCTTTTAACGTGTTAATGAATTGTTTTTCGTCATCGACGATCAAGATTTTCATTGTTTCCAGGGTATCACAGGTCTCACAATGAGTATAGTATCTGAAGATTAAAACATTATTAAATTTTGCTTAATAAAACCTTATCATTCTATAGCATTTTCGCAATAAAGTGAATTCGGTAGCGGTTATTTTATTTTATATACTGCAGCAGCGATTCCTGCACCAATGAGAGGTCCGATACTGTACAGAGCGATATTTGTTCCGTATGAAGCAAGATTTGTTATATCAAAAAAAAGCGGGCCGAGACCGACGGCAGGATTGAAAGCTGCTCCGGATATTGAGCCTCCGGCAAAAGCTCCCGCCAACACGGTAACACCGATTGCTAAGCCATAATAATCATTTCCTTTGGTTTTTTCCGTCGCTGCCGTATGCAAAACAACACTTGCCAAAAGAAACGTAAAGATTATTTCAACCAAAACAGCTGCAGGAAAACCGACACCGACACCCGGCTGAGGGATAAATTTTGTTCCTCTGATAAAAAAATAGACTGCCGACGCTGTAATTGCAGCCACCATTTGGATACAAACATACCCTAACGCCGTCTTGCCATCCATCTTTTTTGTTAACCAAATTGCCAAGGTGACCGCCGGGTTATACTGGGCTCCGGAAATATAACCCCCCATATAAACGAGCGCCGCAAGTCCAAGACCGATCGCTATTGGATTTCCTGTCAATGCAATAATGAGAACCAAAAAAAATGTTCCGATAAATTCTATCAGGTATTTTTTCATCGTATTAAAATGAGTATATACCCAACAAATAAAATTTTGCAAGCTCCTTATAAAACTATTCCCGATCGAGGATGGAATGGGATGAAAAAGTAAATGATTTCGCTGCTTTTTTGGCTTCTTCCAGGTTGTCCGCAAAGAAAATACGATTGACTAAAAAATAATTTCCTATGGTGATAATTGTTTGCTTTACCTCATCGGCTACTCCGACGATCCAGACCCCTGATGCATGCTTAGCCAAGTCAAAAGTAGAGAGTACTCTTCCGTAATCGGCCATGGTCAATTTATATCTATCTTTGTCGATATTTTGCAAAAAGACGATAATCGGCAGGATCCGGGAACCGCTTGAACTAAGAAGAGCGAGTGATTTTCTCTCAGCTTCAAGGACAACCGGCAAGGTAAGCTCATCCTGATATTTATGAAAGAGAATGCCATCCTCAATCCAAGCCTTGTAGCACTGAGAATGATTTTGATGATCTGATTGAGTCAGAGAGCTATCCGGTTGCATACTATTATTTAATATTTATTTAATTATTGCACGTTTATTCAAGAAAACACAACATGAAATCTAGCCTCTCTGGATTAATTATTTGGTGTTCAAAGGACAATAGGGTAAATTTTTACTGTCTGAGGTTTTTGGAGATACACTCTTTCACTTCTTTGATCCCTTCTCCCGCCTTAACTGAGATAAAAAGCGGAGAAAATTTGCCGTACTTCTCTACTAATCTTTCTTTATTCACATTGGGCACCGCATCAAGTTTATTAAAAATATAGACGACATCTTCAATGTCTCTCCCCAATTCTTCCAGAATTTCATTTACTACCAAAATTTTTGTGTCTACCTCGGGATCAGAAACATCGATTACCTGCAGCAAAACATCCGCATGAATTGACTCCATAAGCGTAGATTTGAAGGCACTGATTAACAGCGGCGGCAAGTCCCGAATAAATCCTATCGTATCAGTAATTAATACCTCGGTATGCAATTCTTCGACATACATCTTCCCGACACTACTATCAAGCGTTGCAAACAAAACATTTTTTGCGAGTTTTTCTTTGCCTGTTAACAGATTAAATAAAGAACTTTTGCCGGCATTGGTATAACCGACAATTGAAACTGTCTTAAATCCCGCTCTCTTCCGTTGATCAAGCTGCTGCTGCCTGCTTTTGCTGATTTTCAATAATTGATCCGTAATCTTTTTTTTCTCGTCCCGCCAATGCCGCTTCATCAGTTCCGTATTTGTCTCTCCGACTCCGAGAGTACCGATTCCTCCGCCCTGACGTGACATCACCAGTCCCATGCCATAAATTCGCGGACCCATGTAATTCATCCGAGCAAGTTCAATTTGTAATTTTGCTTCCTGTGTTGCCGCGTGCTTATCAAAAATATGTAAAATGAGGTCAACCCTGTCCCATACTTCAATGTCTGGCATTGTTTTCTGCAGTTGGGTTTTGAGCATGTGGACTTGACGCGGCTTAACCATTGCATTAAGAACGACGACGTCAATCGCTTCTTCTTTTATTTTTTTCGCAACCTCAACCACCTTTCCGCGACCGATATAGGTCGTATTATTGGGTTTTTCGAGTTTTTGAATAACACGATCGACGACGTGACCGCCAAGTGTTGCGATAAGTGACTCAAGTTCCTCACCGACGTGGACTGCTTCTTCCTGATCGTCATACGGATCAACAACATGAATCGGGAGTATTCGTAACGTTTGCTTTAAAGGGAGCATGCTTGTGTATTATACCCTACAACGCAAGTCCTTATATACAACAAACAATATATCGGCTATTATTTTATTGTTATGCCGATTGACGAGGCACTTGCCAAAGATTTAAAAAAAGCCGATTTGCGGTACGTGTCAGATAGTACGCATGGAATCAGCCGCAAAAGAAACGGCGACTCGTTTAGCTATTTCGATACTGATGACACGAAGATAACAAGTGACATTGTCATTGAAAGAATCAATGCGCTCGCGATTCCTCCCGCTTGGTCCAATGTCTGGATTTGCCCTTCACCCACAGGTTATCTCCAAGCAACAGGATTTGATGAAAAAGGGAGAAAGCAATACATCTATCACGAGGACTGGACAAAACTTTCTCAAGAAAATAAATTCAACAAAATGATTTTTTTCGGAGAGGCGCTGCCGACAATTCGGGAAAAAATTACCAAAGACATGCTGCTCGAATCTCTCGAGCGGGATAAAATTGTCGCAACAGTTATTTGGCTTCTTGAGCATACATTAATCAGAGTCGGGAACAATGAATATGCAGAAGAAAATAATTCCTTTGGTCTGACAACGCTTCGCAGCCGCCATGTCAAAGTCAAAGGGAAAAATATCACCTTTGAATTCAAAGGAAAAAGCGGAATTCAACATTCTCTGAGCATCGCTCATCCGAGAATCGCTAAGATTATTAAAGAATGCATAGAACTACCCGGTTACGAAATCTTTCAATATGTTGATGAAGCCGGAGAACACCATGCTATTGACTCGTCACATGTGAATGATTACCTCAAAGAATTAACGGGTGAAGATATTACCGCCAAAGACTTCCGCACCTGGGGCGGAACAGTTCTTGCCGGTGCAACACTCAATACAATTGGTGAATTCGAAACGCCAATCGATGAAAAGAAAAATATTTCCCAAGCTGTCAAAAAAGTTGCAAATCACTTGCGAAATACTGCAGCAGTCTCACGAAATTACTACATCCATCCAGTCGTTCTTCAAGCGTATCAAAAACAAACGTTAATTCCTCATTTTGCACATAGTTATGCAGCGTATGATCGGGGGAAAGATAAAGTCAATCGTGATGAATTCGCAACCCTAACCCTCCTTCGTAAATACACCTAACTCCTAGGCTTTGCTTGTTCCTTACTGATGAGGGGAAGATAAAATTCTTCAATATATTTTCGGAACATGGTTGTCGTACTAAATTGATTGATTCCCATATCACGCGCATTTTGCATCATTTTCACCCATTGTCGGGGAATCCCTTTATCATCACGCGCGTAATAAAGCGGGATGATTTTTTCTTTCAAGACCGATAAAATATCTTCCGACAAATTTTCATCCTCTAATAACCACCCGACATTATGCAAATCTGCCTCGGCAACCCACCCATCATTAGTAGAGAACGGTAAGACACCGTTGATTGCCGCCTTCATGCCGCTTGTACCGCATGCTTCAAGACCGACAATGGGCGTGTTAAGCCAAGCGTCAGATCCTGAGACAAGCAGTTTGGCACTTTCCATATTATAGTTAGGCAAATAAACAACAATCCCTTTCAGTTCTTCGGTCACAATTTTTTGCAATTGTTTTAAAATATCCAAGCCTTCTACGTTGCTTTCATGTGATAAACCTGAAATGACAACACGAATTTGCCTATCTGTCGTACTTGCAAGTTTTTTAAACTGTTTTAATTTATCAAAAAGAGCAAAGGGACGTTTATAGCCGACAATTCGTCTCGCCCATCCTAAAAGTAATGTGTCCTTATCCCACAATTCGCCGGTCTCTGAATGAATATATTGCAATAACTCACGCTTATTGACCTGATGTTTTTCCCACATGTGCTCGTTTGTTCTCATTTTATCCCACGTTTTACCATGGACACCGTTGGTGATTGGAATCATCGAATACTCTTTCCAAATCTCTTTCGCTTTTAGCGCATGTAATTTGCTGACAGCATTTATTTTCCCGGACATACGAAGAGCCAAGTGAGTCATTGAAAAAACGTCTTTTCCGGGAATTACCCCTAATTCGATAATCTCATCAACTGGCACCTGTACTTCCTTTGCGAAACCTGGTAAAAATTCCCTGACAATTTCAGTCTTAAACGTATTATTGCCTGCAGGAAGCAGTGTATGGTTTGTGAAAAAAATAGATTGCTTGCTCTTTTTCAATGCTTTAAGAAATGATTGCTTTTGTTTCTTCATACTATATTTTGCAATCTCAAGCGCCAAAAATGCAGAATGTCCTTCATTCAGATGATAGCCAACCGGCGTAATACCAAGTGCGTCAAGCAAACGCAGCCCTCCAAGACCCAATACCATCTCCTGCTTCAGTCGGACATCGACAACTGAAGGATAAAGTTGGTCGGTAATTTTTCTATTTTCTTCTTTATTTTGGGAGATATTCGTGTCGAGTAAATACGTCCTAACACTGCCAATTTGCAATACCCATGCTTGAACATATACTAAGGTATCTTTTATGGGTACGGTTATAATAATTCGTTTTTTTTGCTCATCGAGAACCGGTTTTAGCTTGCTGCTTATTGGATTTGTCCGACTGGAATTTTTCATGACAATAGCATCCTTATCTAAATCATGATAGATATACCCTTCATGGTAGTACAAGCCAACGGTGATAAACGGCACATTTTGTTCTGCTGCTTCGCGAATGATATCACCGGCCAAGATACCTAGGCCCCCGGCATATGTCGGAATTGCGTCGTCTAACGCATACTCGGCGCAGAAATATACAATCGGATTATCGCGCATGAATTCACATTCTTTTGAGGAAATAAATTTTTTAAACCAGAGATTATCTTTCATGTGTAGTGAGTATAACAGACTTAGTCAGCCGGTATTGGCTCATATGCAGGATGAGGCATAATGCTGTTCGCACGACGTCTTACTTCAAGAACATTCTTATACAGATCTTCATATAATCTTGCTGAATATCTCCAAGAAAAATCATTCGACATGCCATTATGAACAAGCTTTTTCCAAAGATGTGGCTGTTTATATATTGAAAGAGACTCGATGAGTGCTGCAAATAAATCCCATTGATCATTATTTTTAAATGAAAATCCATTTCCGACTTTGTTTACCGGATCAAAATCAACAATAATATCATTGAGTCCTCCAGTTCTTCTAATAAGCGGAACCGCCCCATATCGCAATGCTTCCAGAGCAACAATCCCTCCCGGTTCATACATGCTTGGCATGAGCATAATATCCGCTGCAGAAAAAAGTTTTCGCGGCAACCGAAAGTCTGAACGCAAATGAATTCCTATCTGTTTCGGATAAAGCTTTGCAAGTTTAATAATTTGATCCCGATATTGTTCTTCGCCGCTTCCTAACACAATTAGCTGAACATCTTTTCGCTGAGCGAATAAATGCGGAAGTACTTTGAGCAGAACATCCCAACCTTTTTGCTGAGCCAGTCTCCCCGAAATGGCAAGAAGCGGATTATCTGGATTTTCTTCAAGAGAAAAAAGCCGCTGCATATCAAGTTTATTTTCACGACGACCTGCCAAGAAAGTAGATATTGAATATTTTTTATGAATAATCGGATCTGTTTCGGGATCAAACTCTTTGGTATCAAGACCGTTCAGAATACCGACCAGTTTACCTCTAATTCCCTGCAGTATTTCTTCAAGCCCTGCGCCATATTGAGGTGTTTGTGCCTCAACTGCATGTGTCGGACTTACCGTATTCACGGCATCTGCATAGAGAATGCCACGAAGCATTGCGTTTTGTTTTTGTAACTTTGGCGAAAGTAATGAAGCAAATTCTGTCACTCCGGTATCATGTTCTTTGTGATTACCGTAACGAAAATCGTAATTTCCTTGAAACAAAAAATTATGGATAGTAAAAACAATCGGTATTTTTTTAAGTAACTCACTATATCGTTTTGATTTTCGGGCCAGTTCAATAAAATACCCTGTATGCCAATCATTACAATTGATAACATCCGGCAACCAACCGCGTTTGTCTTTTTTTGCAATAAAGCCTTCCATCATGAGTAACCACTCAAGGCATCCTTTTGCCAAAAGCGCAAAACGAATATGGTCATCTTTGTATCCGTAAATATTGGCACGGAGTTCATAGTATTCTCGGTTTTCAAGAAAATAGGTAGGAACGGTTATCCGAGTTTTTGGATAAAATTTGATATTACAAAGAAGAGAATCTTGAAGAAGTAAATTTTTTGATTTCGTTTGGATATTGTCAATCGGCACTGCTAAATTTTCTATTTCTTTTTTCAATTTCCATTTCTTTTTTCGATTTCGTTGACGACCCTCTATTGACGCATATTTTGGCATGAAGACGCGGACGTCATTTCCCTGATTGGTAAGGGCTCGAGGGAGAAAATACATAACCTGAGAAAGACCGCCTACGGCAACGAATGGGGCAACCTCAGCAGCGATAAAAAGTACTTTCATAGCCTCATTGTAACACTATAGTCCTCAATACCCTAATTTGTCACACTTTTAGACCCCTTTTTGTGGTATAATAAACATAATGCATAAAGCTGTTTATGCAAGCGGATTTCTTTATCACCCGGCATCTGAGCAAATTCTCTTGCAACAAAATACTTCTGTCCCGCCCGCATCATCTCAATGGTCATTGTTTGAAGTTGTCTCAGAAGAAGCTCCTGAAACTTCATTCAAAAATATCATCTTAGATTTACTCGACATCAAAGTAAATGTCGTCCACACCGTGTATTCCTATTTCAACGAAGACAAAGAAAAAAATCAGTTTATCGGATATTCAACGGTACGGTCCCGCCAAAAATTTTCTCCGAAAAAAGGCATGACATTCGGTTGGTTTTCATTTAAAGATGTACTAAAACTGCAAACAAGCAAACAAATGAAACATGATATTGTCGTCGGTCAGCGGGTTATTGAAGCAGCAACACGAAAACGCCTCGGAGAACACACCTTCCAATAAATAAAGATAAAATAAGAATCTATGTTTTTTAAATCAATTATTTTTCGTTTATTTATTTTTACTCTCCTTTTTACCTTTGTTTTTTTTGTTATCCGAACTTTAAATATTCTCCCTCCTCTCCAACTACACCAAAATATTGATTCAATACCGTGGCTCTTTTCTGCTGTGAGTCTTATCTTTTCTATTATTTCCGGTTTTGTCATTCAATCCAAATGGCACACATGGGATGCGCTTATTGACGCAACTCACGGAGAATTAAATGCCTTACGACAGCTGCATATTCTCGCACATCATTTTCCAAAAAATACACAAACAGCTATCAAGCACAATATCAGCGATTACCTCCAATCGATGATTAAAGAATCAAAGATTAATACCGATTTAGATATTCGCTCGGAACGGGTTGAAACTGCAATTTATCAACTTGAAGAAACTGTTTTTGATATCGATTATAAACAACATCCGAACATCGGAGCAATGACTTTTGATTTAGTCAGAAAATGCATGGACTATCGGGAAAAACGTTTGCAAAATGTTGCCCACAAACTACCTCAAGGAGTTAAAATATTCGTCATAAGTACAACATTTTTTATGATTTTTTCATCGCTGTTCATTGGCGTCGAGTCGATTATCTATGACTATGTTTTTACACTTATGATTGCGCTTTTGTCATATGGGATTTATTTACTTATTGATGACTTGGATCACCCCTATCGACCGGGACAGTGGCATTTAAAAATTGATGATTATGAAAACCTGCTTGAAGAAATAAAGGAAGACAAAATTGTTATTTTTTAGTCGCTTTGAGAGAAAATAAGAGAGGAATTTGTATTTTTCTATTTTTCAGAACATATTGACCTTTTTTATTTTTTTCCATAAATCCGGGAAATTGGTCATACATCGTAAAAGGGAATTCATGAACATATTCTATTTGTAACCCCTGCTTGATCAACACATTGATCACATCACTTATTGTATAGCTCCATTCATAGGTAATTCCTTTTACATCGGCACTCCAATCCGTGTAGGTGCCGGACGAATCATCGATATAGGGACCTTTATCAAAATATTTATAAAAAAGGGTAAAGTCGCTGCTTAAAATATTGGTGAAGGGGTGTAATTCTACGATATAAAAGGTGCCGCCGTCTTTGAGAAAATGATCGATCAGTTTTGCCCATTTCTTAAGTTTTGCTATCCAACAGAGAACGCCGTACGAAAGAAAAATAATATCAAATTTCTGGTCCAATATGTTCGGAAGCTCATACATATCAGCGCAAATAAACGTCGCGGAAACTTTTGTTTGTTTGCTTAATTTTTTTGCTAATCTAATTGCCTCATCCGATAAATCGACTCCCGTAACGATTGCACCTTTCTTTGCCCAGGAAATGCTGTCCATGCCGAAATGACACATCAGGTGGAGCATTGTTTTTCCGCGAACTCTTCCGACTTCTTCGATTTCGAGTGCCTCTAAGCTGTTCTTACTTTTTTTAAATTTTGTTAGGTTGTAGAGTTTGGATTTTGCGTGAATAGGAGTTACGTCATTCCACCATTTTTTATTAATTTTTGCGTAATCCTTCATCCCATAAGAGTATCAATAAATTAGATTAGTTTGTCAATCGGGAATTTATAAAAATAGCGGGTGGCACAAAAACATTTATCTAATTCAATAACCTGGAAACTTGATGGATCGTCTGTAAATATCTCTTATCGCCGATATTATGATCTGCCGCTTTAACCGGAAATAAATATTTATCGTTTGAGGAAATTTGTCCAAAGGTTTCTGTAACTCTTCTAATGAGTGATCTGTCTTCTTTTGATCCGTAGAGCATACGAATTTGTTTGGCTTTAATCTTTTTTGCAAGCGTTCCTGAATGCAATGAAGAGCTTGGTAAGTCTTCCTGAAAATAGGGAGAGAGCGAACATAATATCAAGCCGGAAACATCCACTTTTGTTGATGCAAGAAATGCTATCATTGCCCCGAATGAAAATCCGAGAACATATTTTTTCTTTCTCTTTATTTTTTTATATTCCTGCAAAAAATAATCCGTATTCTCTGAAATAGTCGATTTTTTCCAAGGAATTGATACGACAATTGGGTCATACCCTTCAAGCGTAAACAGCTTGGCAAGTGATTGATATGATTTGTTGTTTGGCCCATGTCTATAACCCGGAATGATAAAAATAGTTTTTTTGGCGAGCATCCGGGGATTATACTACATTTTGAGGCTAAATACAACTATAGGATTTATTTCTCGGGGGGGACGGTATTCTTTGCGACTTGCTCTTGTAACTGTTTAATTTCATCTTTTAATGCAATCATCGTCAACTCTCGACCGATTACTAACTTATTAAACCGTTCAAGGTCATCATTTTTAACTCTAATGTTTTTTTCCGACTCTTCGAGCAAATGCATTTTACTCTTTAAATTATCCAACATTACTTGGAAAGCATGTCCAAGAATTCCAATTTCATCTTTTTTGGTGAGTATTTGAGGTGAAATAGTATGTTCCAATTCTCCATGGGCAATTTTCTCAGAAAGCGAAGACAATTCTATGAGTGGTTTTGAAATACGGGAAGAAAATATCAAGGAGAAAATAATACTCCCAATAACAATGAGGACAAAAGTGATCAATCCAAGTGTTAGAATAGTGAAATTTGTTTTCTGAAGATCTGCATTGACCCTTTCAACAGCATGTAATTCTTCAAAAACTAAATTTCTTGTAACTTCGGTAACAAACGAATTATCATGATTTGCGGTATCATAAATAGTTGAATTTTTTGAGATGTCTCCTTGTTGAGAAAGCTTTATCCCTCGATCTAATTCCTTTTCAATATTTTTAACAATATTCTTTAAACCGACATATTGAATATTACTTTTTCGTTCGGTAATCTGTCCGTCAAGATAAAAAAATTCGTCGTCAAGTTTTTTAATTGATTGCAGATATAAATCTCTCTTTGAAGCATTATTGATATCAACCGCATAATGATAATAATCAAGGATGAGTGTTGATGAATAATCAGGAATATCCTGCTCAACAATGATTCGATCTGTCATATTTTTATATTGAGCAACAATATTTAGATGGAAAAAGATAAAAAAAACAAAGGCAAATGTAAAAATCCCAATAACACCTATCAAAACCGAAAAGATTGTATTCTTAATACTAATCATGCTACGAAATTATCTTTGTGGACGCTTATCCTGTGGCACATTTTGGTAAACTTCATCGTAGGTGTGAAATCCATCTTTAATTACCGTTGTCATCATGTTATCTTTGTTCACTGAAATCGGCTGAACTAAATAGGTAGGAACTTTTTTTTGACCATTATCGGTAGATCCGTCAGGAGTAACACTTTGCCCCTGCGCAAGCGCTACAGCCACGTCTGCGGCTTTGTACGCTTGTAGATAGATAGGAATATACACTGTTTGCGTTTGTATTCCTTCAACTATTCTCTGGCATCCTGCGAGCTCTGCGTCCATACCGGAAATTGGCACCTTACCGGCCAGTCCCTTTTCTTTTAATGCCTGAATCACTCCGTATGCGGTCCCGTCATTCATATCAACAATGCCGTCAATTTTCGGATTTGCAGTGAGCAGTTGTTTCACATTTGCATAGGCTACTTCCGGCTTCCAATCGGTGGTAAACCCTTGATAAATAATATTAACGTTTCCTTTAGCAATTTCCGGCTGCAATACATTCATAATGCCTTGTTTCTGCTGATAAACTGTCGAGTCATCTGCTGCACCCATAACAATCGCAAAATTACCTTTCTTTGCCGCGTCCAGAACGGCTTGTGCTTGTTGCTCGCCGGCTTTGACATAATCTGCAGTCACATACCCGTCCAAATCACTATTGCTAATGAGTCGGTCATATGCAATGACCTTAATCCCCTTTTGATGAGCTTTTTCAATCAAAGGAGCAATTACTTTTTCATCTTGCGGTACGATAACAAGTACGGAAACATTTTGTAAAATCAACGCTTCAATTTGAGATTTTTGCACATTAGCATCTGCATCTGCCGAAACTGCATTAACCGTTGCTCCAAGCTTTTCTGCTTCTTCGGTAAAGAATTTTTGATCTCTCTGCCATCGCTCTTCTTTCAATGTAGCCAGAGAAAAACCGATAATCGGACCTAATCCTTTTTGGGTGATTTTTTTATTTACTGAGAAAAATTTCTGATAGGCAAAATACCCGAGAAGCAGAACGAGAAGAAGTATCACAAAAATGAGCAGTTTCTTTTTCATAGATTATTAACGATCCTATTCAAGGGTAGGTAGATACGACACATTTGTCAAGTAAGAGTTTAATGAGTATAATAAACACAACTCAAGCACGTATGCAAAAAGCCCTGTTTATTATCTTATTTTTTATTCTTGCTACCGCCGGAACGGGTATTGTCTTATATCATCAGTATTTTAATTATGATATCGCCACGATTTTTCATAATCCCAATCTGACATTCGCTCAGGATAAAACGCAGACGGTATCATCCCTTGCAAAAATACATCATGTTTTTGTGATTGTTCTGGAAAATCACGACTGGAAAGATATTTATAAAAGCACAAGCGCACCATATATTAATACTGTGCTTCTTCCACACGCAGCTTTTGCAACAGACTATCATAACGTACCGAAAAATCTTCCCGAGCTTCATCCAAGTGAGCCAAGTTATGTTCTCCTTGAAGCCGGAAAAATTTCTTTTGCCGATCATATGTTTACCAATGATGACCAACCAAACAGCGTTAATAGCACAAGTTCGACAAATCATCTCTCAACGCTTCTTGAGAAGAACAGTCTCTCCTGGAAATCCTATCAGGAAGACATCTCAGGCACAAATTGCCCTATCTTTGCAGAAAAAAACTATGTACCCAAGCATAATCCGTTTGTCTTTTTTCAAGACGTTTCAGGAAATCCGCCGAGCGGAAATACCATTTATTGCCAAACCCACATCCGGCCGCTGACAGAGCTTGAGGGCGATTTAGATTCAGGAAATCTTACTAACTATATTTTTATTACCCCAAATTTGCAGCATGATATGCATGACGGATCGATAAACCAAGCTGATGCCTGGCTCGCGACGATCGTACCGATGATTGAAAATGCAACAGCGTTCAAACAAGACGGAGCGCTTTTTATTACTTGGGATGAAGGCTATGGAGATGCGGAAGAAAATAATCCGATCGGCATGATCATCAGCTCTCCTTTTGTTAAAAAGGGCTATACCAACGACATCTCCTACTCACATGCGTCATATGTCAAAACCGTTCAGGAAATTTTTACTCTTTCACCGCTCGTCGGTTTTGCAGCAGACACACAAACCCAAGATCTTACTGATTTTTTTAATAACTGAAACCTATGAAAAATATACTTTCAATCGGACAAAAAATAACTCTTGACGGAAAAATATATAAAGCGATCGGTATTGACAGCTATGTCCTAACCAATTTGTATGATCAAAAACGGGAATGGCGAAGCTATACGCTCATTACTGATGGGGATGAAAAAATTTGGCTCGGACACGGAATTGACGGAGATTTGTTTCTCAAACAATGGCTTATTTCAGAAACGGAATTCAAAGAAAAAACAGAAAAACTCCCACTGAATGCAGAATATTCGGGTATTGCGCATATTTCATTTGAAGGAAATCAGGGATACTCTGTTCCGACATCAGAAATAATATGGTTTAATTTTCCCGAAGAACAATATGATTATTTAATTATCGAAAGATTTCTTGAGGCAGACGGAGACAAAGTAAAACTGTCAAAACCATATTATCATGGAACAAAAATAGTAAAAAATATAGCAATCGAATAATTTTTTACTTTGGAGAGGATGTTTTTTTAGTCGCTTTTTTAGCAGCCTTTTTTACTGTTGGCTTCTTTTCTTTCTGAACTTCTTCGGCAATTTCATCAATTACTTTTTCTGCAATTTCTGATTCTACCGGCGAAACCTCCATAGCTTTATGCAAAATAGTTAAAATTTTATCCATTTTTGCATTGAGCGCTTCAAATTGTGCTTTGTAATCCGGTGCATTGGTAACTCGTTGAGGACGATCATCACGGACGAAGTTCTTCTCGAATGGTTTTCGCGTATCAATCGGTCCGTTTTTCTCAAAGCAGTTTGAACACAACACTTCTCTTCCGGGAGTCGGCCGGAAAGGAATTTTGCAACTGTTGCCGCAATTTGAACAAATCGCGTCATACATCTTTCGATCAGATCGATTTTCAAATCCACCAGATTCAGATCCCTGACTATTCTTGAAGCAATCGCGGCACAAAACCGGCTTACTGCCGTTTGGTTTGAAGGGTACTTCACATGCTTTGCCGCAATTTGCACAAGTTGCCTGATAGAGTTGCGGACGGTCATTTCCGAATTTCGGTTTGCCAAAACTTCGGTTGCCGCGTGAGTCATTGTCTTTATTAAAATATGCCATGGCCTATATTATAGCAGGTGTGAGGGAGTAAAGCGAACCGAAGTGTTGTCGAGCAGGGATTCGAACCCCAATAAACAGATCCAGAATCTGTTGTCCTACCATTAGACGACTCGACAGTTATTGATTATCAAAAAGTTTTTTTAGTACCAATTTTCTGCCACTAGCAGATTTAAGGTACTTTTCTCTCTTTCTAGCTTCTAATTGTGTTTCAAACTCTTCTTTATATATCACTTTCCAAGGTTTATATTGCTTAGTAAAATATGTTATCCCCGCATTGTGCTCTCTTAATCTTCTTTCCAAATTATCGGTAAATCCTACATAACTTTTCTTAGCGACTAAACTTAAAAGAACATAGACAGTATACTTCATTAATTGTCATACCATTAGACCCGCCTCGACTCGCAGTCGCTCGTCGACGCGAGGCGGGCGACTCGACAAAGTTGCGTGTGAAGCTATTTTACTAAATTTGAGGCGAAAAAGCTATGTAAGCGTTATTATTTCCCCAAGCTTGATGCGGTGTTTGCGTATCTCTCCTTCCGGCAGCTCGATCACGTGCTTGAATCGTGGGTGCCAAACAAAAATTCTGAACGGCTGCAATCCTTCAACCATTTTTACTACCCTAAGCGTATCATCGAGGATTAAAACATCAATCGGGAACCGGACAAAAAAAGTATGTATCCCAAATCGTGTCCTGAAATAAATAACATACGCCTGAGAAACTCCCAATAATCCGGTTGCTCTTTCAAAAATATTTTTGAGGCGCTTTACCTTGAGTCTTACCATAGGTTAACCGTGTTTGATTTTAAGGACGAGAATTGCAGAGGCAAAAATAAAAGTCACTGCATTTGCCAAAATAATCGGAAGTGACTGAAGGAAAAGTCCATAAATAAGCCACATAAGTACTCCAAAAGTGAGCGTCAAATACATAGGAAGTGAGATGTCTTTTGTACTTTTTGTTTTGAATGCATGAATTACCTGAGGTAAAAAGGAAATCGTTGTACAAAATGCGGCAATGAGACCGATTACTTCAATCATGTGATTAATGTTTAATATGCAAAAGAGCAAGAACGTGTGGAAGAAAAATAAGAATACCGATTATGATAGCGCCGATTGACGTAAGGAGCACCATTCCGGCGGAGACATCTTTCGCAATTTTTGCTTCGGCACGATGTTCTTTCGTAATCAAATCAACCATTTTTTCAATCGCGGAGTTAATCATCTCCGTTGAAATAACAAGTAAAATAGTAACGCCCAAAATACCCATCTCAAAAGGATTCACGTCCAAAAAAATGCTTGCGACAATGACCAAGCACGCTACAAGAAAATGAATGACCAAATTTTGATCATGCGTCAATGCATAATGTACTCCTTCGAGTGCATAATGAAATGATTTATAAAATCTTCTTCCGTTTATCATATTATTTATTAAGAAAAAGTTTTGTCGCCAAATAAATCGATACTGATAATATTCCTCCGATTGTTCCCCCGACAACTATTTCAGGCAACGTATGTCTTTTGGTTTTGAGTCGTGCCCAAATAACAAGCGGTATGAGAAAAAGAAGTAATAAATAATAATGACCGTAACTCACAGCGACAGGAAGAATAAGAGAGGTAATAGCCGCAACATGAATACTCGCTTTAATGCGACGATTAATGATGCTGAGAAAGGAAATACCCAAAATAACACCGATCGTTAAGATATAAAGAATAAACGGTCCGTGAAGGAAAAAAAGACTGACGAGATAAACAGCGCAGCAAATAATACTCATCAGATACATCACCGGTCTCTGTTCTCTTTTTGAAACATCCAAATCGGTAAAAATCTTTTTCTTCACACCGATTATCGCAAAAAAAGAAAGCACCATGAGAAAGACCAATGTATACATTGTCCAATGCAGTGCGCTTGAAACATCATGTGATGTTCTGTAGACCAAGAAGAACGGTGCAAAAAAAGCAATCGCTATCGGATTAAAAATAAAAGAAATTATACGTGCTAAAGATAATCTCATTTTTGTACTCTCTCAAGTATTGCTATTGTTTTTTCTTTCCCGAGAATTTCAAGAACCTGCGGCAGCGGCAAACCTCTTTCAGCGCCTGTTAACACTTTATAGAGAGCCGGCATGCGAATTCCTTTGTGTGTCATAATTTTTTTCATTTCTTCAAATATCATATCATGATTCCAGTCGGAAAGAGAAGAGAATTTTTCAGAAAGTTCTTTTGCCAGTTCTTTTTCCTGATCGGTAAACTCCGCAGTAACAGGCCCGAAAAATATTTTTGTGGAAGACTCAAAATCTTTGAGTGTCTCCATGCGGGATTTAACAAGCGGCATAAGCTGTTCTAAGATATTCCCGTCTAATTCTTTTGCTTTGGGATAAAAATTAAGAATCAATTTTTTAAGCTCGCCCTCTGATTTATTCTGAATATATTGCTGGTTGAGCCATGTTAATTTGACGATATCAAAAACCGGCCCGACGGGACTAATATCTTTCAGGTCAAAAAGTTCGACAAACTCAGCAAGTGAAAAAATTTCTTTTTCTTCGGGGTGACTCCATCCAAGCAGTGCCAAATAATTTAAGACTGCATCGGGAAGAAATCCTTCTTCCAAATACCATGATGCCCACACCGGATTTTTTCTTTTGGATAACTTTGACTTATCAGGATTACGCAAAATAGGCATATGCGCAAAAACCGGGAGCTCCCACCCTAATGCTTCATAAAGCAGCACATGTTTTGGCGTTGAAGGAATCCATTCTTCGGCCCTGATTATGTGGGTTATCTCCATCAGGTGATCATCAACAACCACGCCAAGGTGATATGTCGGATAGCCGTCCGACTTGAGAAGCACCTGATCATCTACCTCATTTGAGCTGACTGAAATCTCACCCCGAATAACATCTTCAAACCACATTTTTTTATCCGGCAAGACGTTTAACCGGATAACATGGGCCTCGCCTTTTTCAATTCGCTCCTTGGCATCTGTACCATTATGAAGACAATGTTTATCGTAGCGGGGTGTTTTTTTCTCCTTCTGTTGTTGTGCGCGTAATTCATCTAATCGTTCTTTTGTGCAAAAACAATAATATGCCGCACCTTTCTCCACCAACACTTCCGCATATTTTTTATAGAGGTCGAGTCGATCCGACTGTCTATACGGAGCAAAGGGACCGCCGATATCGGGACCTTCATCGTAAGAAAGACCGAATGCTTGCAAAGACGAAAGAATTTTCTCTTCAGCCCCTTGCTGAAAACGGGTTCTGTCCGTATCCTCAATACGGATGATAAATTTGCCGTTATTTTTTTTTGCGTAAACCCAATTCATCAAAGCGGTATATAAATTACCGATATGAATATCCTGACCGGTCGGACTTGGTGCAATTCTCGTTCTTACCATAGACAACTTGATACGTTCAGTTTACATGAACGTATCTTGAATTGTACTCGATAATTAGCCTATACTCAATAGTATGACACTCCATAAAACTGTCGTGGTCGCTAAAAAATTCCTCTTGGGTGTTGTAATCGGCATCGGTATTGTTCTTATATCGGGAATACTCTTCCAACTCGGAGTCATCATAAAAAATATTCTTATTCCGCCAAAAGTGCAGCCCGCAAATCATGTATATGAAAAGCTTCCTGCTCTTATCTTTCCGCAAAACGCGACAAGCACTCAGCTTACCTATAAAATTAACACCATATCCGGAGATTTACCTGAGTTTCCTGACCGGGTAAATATTTATCCGATCAAGCAACCGACACCCAGCTTGCTCAACTTAAATAAAGCAAAAGATAAAGCAAATAGCCTGGGACTCATCGGTGATGACGGCAATACACTTCCTGAAAAAAAGCTTGATGAGACGAGGTATCAATGGACTGAAAACAAGGGAATTCAAAGAAAATTGGTCGTCGATTCGCTTACGTTTAATTTTGATTTGGAATCAAATTATCTTTCATCGCTTACTGTTCTGAACGCGCAAGGAAAATTGACCCAAACAGACGCGGTTGGGGCAACGACAGATTTCATGAGCACGCTCGCTCTCATGCCCGACGATATAACGCTTGATAAAACAACAACGCCGAATCAGGATGTTCCATACATAACCAACCCCCAATCTTTTTCCATACAGAATGGGTCTCTTGTCCCGACAGAATCGTTCTTAAGTACCCAGGTTTATCGCGTCAACGTCTATCAAAATGACATTACTTATGACTTAAACACCGGAGTTCCCGGAGTGACAGGAGGATTCAAAAAAATCCCAATGGCAATGCCCATCCTCTATCCTTACCCGCCGTATTCAACAATGAGCTTTTGGGTTGCAGCCGGACAATTGGGACCTCAGGTTGTTGCAGCAAAATTTATCCATCAAGCTGTTAATTTGACTCCGGAAACTGAGGCAACCTATCCGATTAAAACTACCCAGGAAGCTTTTGAAGATTTAAAGAATGGCAAAGCATATATTGCCTCATACAATGGGACAGATACCGATGTTGCCATTACTAATGTTTATCTGACGTACTATCTCGGAGAAACCCAACAACACTATCTCATGCCTCTTATCGTGTTCATGGGAGATAATGGGTTCTTCGCCTATGTCTCGGCCGTGAAAGATGAATGGGTGAAATAATAAAGAGATATTAATTTATCCCCTGCGGTGAAATAAACTGTACTTTTTGAGCGATAAAATTTAATAACACCCCGGTATCGACAAACCGTTCCTGACTATTCATAACAACGATAATAAACGTATGTCCGGCTGCAACTGATGACGTCACCAATACCTCTCCCGCGCCTTCTGTCGTTCCGGTCTTGATTCCGGTTACGCCGTTCTGCCCCAACAATTTATTAAGATTTGTCAAAGAATATTCGTGAGTTTTAGTCACATTTGTAATAATTTTCTGCTTGGTTCCTGTCACTCCGGCAAATTCTTTGTTTTGAATAGCTATGGATGCAAGACGGGCCATGTCGGTAGCGGTTGTATAGTCGCCGTCATCTTCAAGCCCTGTTGGATCAGCAAAATGCATATCAAAAAGATGCAGATCAGCTGCTTTTTGATTCATTTTTGTGATGAATGCACTACGACCACCCGGATAATTATCCGCAATTGCTGTCGCTGCGTCATTTGCCGAAGGGAGCAGCATGGCGTATAAAAGATCTTTAAAATAAAACTGATCACCATACTGGAGCCCAAGGACTGTTCCTTCAACGCCGGAGCTTTGAATCGTCAAAACAGAGTTATCTTTATAGTAATCAAGCGCAGTCAATGCGGTCATAATTTTGACGGTTGAGGCCATTGAAAAACGAAGTAATGCATTTTTGGAAAAGATAATAACCTGTGAATCTGCATCGATGATGATTGCCGATTTCGCTGAGAGCGGCAAAAGAGGCATTTCCGCAGCAATTGGATACGGATTAATCTGTGTGTCCATCGGAAAGGCAACCAGTTGATTCGCAGCAATTTCCTTGGTGTATGTATCGTTAACAAAATTGAGAACGAGAAAAACAAGAAAAAAGGTCAACGGGACAAGTAACATTGCAATATCCTTCTCATACTGCTTGAGTCTTGGAAATGTTATTTCGGGCAATACGAACTTTGATTCGGGAGTTTGTTTTTCCTGTAGCGGATAACCAGATTTAACTGTTTTCTTTATGAACTTTCTTTGCTTTTTCTTCGGTAACTGAGAATCTTTCATCAACACGCTCCATATCTCTTGGGAAGAGAGACGCTTCCCGGATATTTCCTAATTCTAGCATTTTCATTGTAAGTCTTTCGAGACCAAATGAAAACCCTCCTTCCGGCGGCATGCCATATTTAAAAGCCTGAAGATACATACCGAAATTCTCGGGATTCATACCCCGTTCTTTGATCACGGCAACCAGCTCGTCATGATCATGAATACGTTGTGACCCGCTTAATACCTCAACACCGCGGAACAGCAAATCGTATGACAAGCTATACTCCGGATCTTTCGGATCAGGCATTGTATAAAACGCACGCTTTTGTGTCGGGAAATGCGTTATGGTAACCAGGTCACTGTTGTGTTTTTCTTTGGACCATTTACATAAATCAACCTCGTCTTGCGGGGTCAAATCTTTTTCGCGTCTGTTATCGCGACCGAATTCTTTAAAAATAACTTCCTGTGCTTCCCGCAATGTGAGTCTTGGAATTTTACCGAATGCGAGGGGTTCAATTCCGTAGCTTGCAAATATTTCTTTACAGGTCGTTTCTGCATGTTTTAATGTTTCAACACCGACTTGCTCCAATAAACCGAGCAGATCCTCAAAATCGACAAAACCGAATTCGCAATCCATTTGGGTCGTCTCTGAAAGATGTCTTGTGGTAACCGACGGCTCAGCGCGGTAAGCATGTGCGATTGTAAAGACGCGTTCCAAAACCGGAACGAGCATTTGCTTATAGAGCTGCGGGCTTTGTGTCATGGATGCTTTATGACCGTAATAATCAATCTGGAAAAATTCCGCACCGCCTTCGGTACTGCTTGCTGCAATTGTCGGCACGACGATTTCAACACATCCGAGTTCCTGACTTATTTTTCTAAATCCTTCGAGAATTGCCGCTTGTACCTTAAATATAGAAGTGACACTTTGATGTCGCAGCGTCAATGATCGATAATCTAAGAGTGTCGGAAGTTCCAAATGCAGTTTTTCTCCACCCATATCAAACGGCAAGGTTTCAGCTTTTGCGAGGATACTGATTTTTTCTGCTAAAAGTTCTACTGTCCCGCTTTTTATTTTGGCATTAATTAATTTTTCGGGACGTGCTTTTACCGATCCGTGTACTTCCACAACATCTTCGGGACGGAGTTCCAAAGCAACTTTGTGTGCTTCTTCTGAGACAGAAGGAACAACGACTACTTGGAGCAATCCGGATGCATCACGAAGATCGAAAAAAATTAATTTTCCGTGATCACGTCTGACATGAACAAAACCTTTCACGACAATTTCCTGATCGACATGCTGTGGAGTCTCTGCTGATAAAATTCGTTTCATAATAAAAATTACCCTTGTATCATACAGGTATTTACTTTGGTTGACAAGAGTGGTTAAGATATTTTATACTGACAAAAATTATGAGATTTTCAATTAAGGGCACCGTTAAGATTTATACACAAATTCTCTTTATCACAGGGGGAAATTAGCGTGTCAATAAAAACGAGTGTTGCTAATCTCCCACACAAACGGGAGATTTTTTTTAGGAAAATTATGGGCGTAAGTAGGGCTGAACAACAAAGAATAAAATTGATGATGCGCCACGGTGTTAATCCGAGCGTCTTACCTACGGGAAGAACTGCTGATAGTATACTAAACGGCAGGACACCGGCCGCAAATCCTACTTCACCTCGTGCGGAGGCATCAGTTCCAACAACGCTACCGGGAACTAATCAGGACACGTTAGGAACAGTTACTCTCCGTATGTACAATCCTGAGGATAGATCACAAATTTCTTCCTTACTTGGTTCCTTTGTCGGTGAACGTAACCTTAATCAAATGGCATATCTCTTTGATTCTCAAGGTGAAGGACAAAAAACAAGGATGCGATCAGAAACGGCAAGAAAAAAAAGACATGAGGGTCTCGGTGTCGATCCGGATAAATATGATGAACTACGAGCAACACAACTTAACGAACTGGCGAAACGGGTAAAAATACGGGTAAATAAACATGTTTATGCGGTAATTCAACAGAGTCTTGGTCTTGCAACTCCTCGGGAGGCTGCAGATATATTTCAGAGCGAACGCAGAGTTGCTGACAGAGCAGTTGACGAGCACGCAAAATTAGTTTTTCCGGAAGAAGCGGGAATAAAAATACGTAAAGCAGTGAGGGAAGCACGTAATCCGGCTGATTTGCTGGAACTTGCACTGAAAGCAACAGATCCGGTTTTAAGATTTGAACTACGAAGACAATTTGTAAATACTGTTCTTGCATTACAGGAAATGCAAGGAAGATCCAGAAAAGCAGATGATAAAATAACCCAAATTCGAGATTTGTTTAATGATAAATTGTATGCCGGGCCTGCGACTGTCCAAACATTTTACGGATTATTTGATAATGAAACTAATGCGCTTGAAGGCGAAATCTCCCGGACGCGCTCCCGACGCCCGACTCCGGGAAAACACTATAAAACACTCACCCTTCCGGTTCGCACGCTCAAATCAGGGGTTGAAGTTGTTGAAATAGTTAGTCAAAAAGAAGAAGGTGCATCGATTCGTAAAGCACTTCGCAAAGCACATGAAAGAAGAGCAGCAAAAAAAAGCGATAGAGTGACAATCGGTGAAGATGTGAAAGATAAACATCGAATGAATCTTGCGGTTATCGGTAATAAGCAACAAGCACATGATGTCGCCACAGAGGTATATGATTTAATAACAAACCCCGAAAGCAGCACATATTTCCATGATACAGATTTGTTTGGTAGCGAAGTACGCGACGCTCGACAGCAACCCACCGGACTACTGATTGACGCCGATGAAATTACGGGACCACGAGGCGGCTTCGGTCAATCAGGTAAAATTGTTGATCCCAAGTTGGCATTTGTCTTTGACTGTGAACCAAGTCCTGCTACTATAAAAGTGTCATTTCCAACATTGGAGAGTTTTATTGCAGGACAATTAGAAGTTGGTACCTATGATCCGATAAATGCCCGATTCACCGGCGCAGCACATAGCTTGTATGCTATACAACGTGAACCGATTAATGACGTTTCCTTTTTCCCGGAAGGCGCATATCCAAGACTAAGACGGCGTTACCGCGAGAGCAATGGTGTTCCGCAGCCGCATCTTGCCGATACTGCAAAATCCTTGCGTAGAGTAAAAACTTTTAGTCTTAACTAACACTCCTGACATCTTTCAACATGAGCTGCAGCTTCACATTTCCGTTCCACACATTTTCATCAATCGTGTAAGCGATATCGATTGTGTCGCCGCTGTGAATTTCGCTTGCAAATTCTGCCATCCCAAAACCAACCGCCTCAAAGGTAACTCTCACATTGTCATTTCGAACCGCGTTTGACGCGGGAGAAATCTTCTCATTATTATGCTCGAGATCTCTCACTTCGTTCGAGATGACAGATTGTGACAAAACAAGTCGAAGATGTGTCTTATCCTTTCCCATAATTCTCAAATCATCAACTGTCACTTTTCTCGTTGCAAAAACCGGTTCTGCATTCTGCATGCCGAATGGAGCAAGCTGCTGAAGTGATTGATATAACTTTTGTGTAATCAAACTAAACGGCAACTCACAATCAATTTTTAAATTTCTGGTCAAAATTTCTTCGGTCAAAAATTCATCTGCTTTTTTCTCAAGCGTTTTTTTGAATACAGCAATTTTTGCTGTTTCGATGGTAAACCCGGCAGCCATCGGATGTCCGCCGACATTAATAAGATGAGATGTATGCAGTCGTAAAAATTCGATAATATTAAATCCGCTCACCGATCGTGCCGATGCTTTACTCTGCTTTTCTCCGATTGCAAGAACAATCGCCGGACGATAAAATTCTTCAACTAATTTTCCCGCAACCAAACCGATAATTCCCTGAGCATAACTTTCGTGCGAAACAAACAACAACTTTCTTATATCCAAACCCAATGCTCTCACACCTGCAATCGCATGCTCTTTTGCTTCCTTCAGAAGCTGTTGACGTTCTTTGTTAACGAGTTCAAGCTTTGCAGCCAGTTCTATAGCACGTTCTCTTTTGGTAGTGCAAAGTAAACGCAAACTATCCATCGCACTCTCAACACGACCCGACGCATTGAGACGCGGACCGATCACATAGCCGATTTCGTACGGACTGAAAACTTCTTTTTGTAAACCCGCATTTTTATACAACTCCTGCAGACCGGGACGTTTTGTGTCGGCAACTTTTTCAAGCCCGTATTTTACAATCGCGCGATTTGCGCCGGTTAACGGAACCAAATCAGCAACGGTTCCGAGTGTTGCAAGCTCCAGATGACCGTCTTCATTGATTCCTAAAGCTTTTGCCAACAACAAGGCAACACCTGCACCGCATAATTTTGTTGTATGAACGATAGCAAATGCATCGGGAACTTTTTCTAATTCGCCTGACGGCGGAACATGATGATCGGTGATGATAACATCAATTTTTTGTTTGTTGGCAAACGTAACTGCTTCGTTAGCAACGATACCGTTATCAACGGTTATTATCAATTTCAAATTTTGCACTTTTAACTTTGCATTTTGAATTCCCAGCGTTGATAAACCATAACCCTCGTCTACCCTGTGAGGTATGTATGGAAGAACATCAGCACCCAACGAATGAAGTGCTTCCCACAAAATCGCACTTCCCGTTATCCCGTCAACATCATAATCGCCAAAAACAACAATCTGTTCTTTTTTTTCAATTGCTTTATTGATTCTCCCCAATGCTTTCTTGAGTTGCTTGGGATCAATCCCGACAGTATCCGGAGTAACGTTTTCCAATGTGGGGTGGAGAAACTCCTCGCGCTCCTTTGCGGTTTTAATCCCCCGATTTGCTAATAACAAATCAATAAGTTCATCAGTTTTGAACTTTTCATTTTGGATTTTTAATTTATGTAAAACATCCCATTTCTTCATAATTCAACATGATATACTATAACAAATATGGTAGATCGAAACCAGATTCCAAAACATATTTTGGATATTCAAAACAAATTTTCTGATGCAGGATATGACATATATCTTGTCGGCGGCAGTATCCGCGATCTCCTTCATGGCAGACCGGTAAAGGATTGGGACTTTGCGACCAATGCAACTCCGGAACAAATGCTGTCACTTTTTCCGGATGCATTTTATGAAAATCTTTTCGGCACGGTCGGAATTCCTTTGGAGAAAATTGAAGAAACAGAACATAAAGGTGTCGTTGAAGTCACAACATTTCGTACCGAAAAAGGATATGCGGATCGAAGACATCCGGAATCGGTTGCATGGGGCAAAACCATCGAAGACGACTTATCTCGTCGGGATTTCACGATGAATGCAATTGCTCTCAAGCTACAGACCAATGACCAAGGACTACTGTCTCATATCATCGACCCCTACAATGGTCAAGAAGATTTAAAAAATAAACTCATCCGCGCTGTCGGAGATCCGGATCTGAGATTTAAAGAAGATGCACTCCGCATGATGCGGGCAATTCGCTTTGCCGCCCAACTCGGTTTTTCGATTGAAGAAAAAACAATGCTGGCAATTACACAAGATGCTCCGCTGCTTGCGGAAATTTCCAAAGAGCGGGTCCGCGATGAAATGATGAAACTCTTGGCAAGCGAGTATCCCTATGAAGGCGTCATGCTTTTAAAAAATACAAATCTTTTGGAATATATTCTTCCCGAACTTTTGGAAGGCGTGGGCATCTCGCAGGAAAGACCCGGCCGCCATCACAAAGACGATGTTTTTACTCATAATGTGTTATCGCTCAAGTTTTGTCCCTCAACAGATCCGGTCGTCAGATTTGCAACACTCATTCACGATATCGGCAAGCCCCGGGTCGCTACGAAAGATGAAGATGGATATATTATTTTTTATAATCATGAAATTGCCGGAGCAAAAGTCGCCTACCAGGTTGCCGATAGTCTCAGGTTTTCCAAAAAAGAACGTGAGAAAATTGTGACGCTTGTCCGCTGGCATATGTTTACCGTTGATGAAAATATTACCGATAGTGCAGTCAGAAGATTTATTAGGAGAATCGGCGTAGACAATGTGAAAGATATGATGGACTTGCGTGTCGGCGACAGACTCGGAGGTGGAACACAAACTGCAGAAAGTTGGCGATTGAAATTATTTAAAAAACGTGTTGAAGAACAACTCGCTCCCGAACCTTTTTCTGTCAAAGATTTGGCAATCGACGGAAATGACATTATGGAAGAATTACATATCAAACCGAGTAAGCAAATCGGGGAAATGCTGCAAAAACTTTTTGAAGAAGTTGATGAGGATTTAACAAAAAATACCAAAGAATATTTACTTGACCGCGTAAAAGAAATCGCCGCAGCCTAAGTTGTGCTTGTGTCTGCCTCAAATCCACTCTATAATGAATTCACTCGATGAAAAATAATTACGTTTTGGACATTAAAAAAATTCCTAAAAATCCGATTTTATTTGGCATATTAATTGCCAAGTTATATAAAAAATGGGTTGTCGGCGCATTGGTGGCGGTTTTTATTGCAACTGCAATCAGCCGGTACAGTGTCGTTGTGCTTTTGTATCTGACGAATTCCCTTACCGCAAACCCTGTTGATATCACAACAGTTGCGTTTTGGGCAACGCTCTTTGTTGTACTCTTTTTTATCTCGGAAAATATTTGGCGAATAAGCGGTTTTACCGGAATGAGTTGGTTTATGAACTTTCGATTTTCCGCTTATCAATCACTTTATGAATATCTGACACTGCACAGTCGGGATTATTTCAACAGTCGATTTTCAGGATCCCTGACGAATAAAATTGCAAATGCCGTTGACGGCACGCAAGCGATCTTTGAAAAAACACTTTGGAATTTTATTCCGCTTATCTTGGGACTCCTCTGGTTTATCGCTTTCACTTCTTTCAGTAGCATGTGGCTGGGACTCATCATTGCTGTGTGGTCGAGTCTTTTTCTTGCGATAAATATTTGGTTTGCCAAAAAATTACAACCGAGCTCATATGCATCCGCCAAGTCTGTTTCGGTACTGAAAGGGAGAGTTGTCGATTCTCTCTCCAACATCTCATTGGTACATGAATATGCCTATGTTGCCGGAGAACGCGAATATATTAAGCATTTTGTAAAAAAATCCCGCGATGCAGGATTTACCCAATGGAAACTCAGCGAATGGATGCTTGTCGCCAACGGATTTTTTCTTTTTCTTTTTATCTCACTCATGATCGGCGTGTCGATATATCTTTTTCAAAATAAAGTCATCGGAGTAGGCGTTGTCATTATGGTTATCGCGATTGTCGGCACTATCTCCGAACAGCTATTGTTTCTCGGACAGGAGATCCGTGACGCTACCAGATATTTCGGTGAAGCCAAAGAAGGACTGAGCGAAATTCTCAAAGAACATCTTATTGTCGATGCAGACAATGCAATCGGTCTTCACAATGTAAAAGGCGCAATCACTATTGAAGCCATGGACTTTGAATATGAAAACAGAAAAGTTTTTGATAATTTTTCCCTCACTATCCCTGCCGGACAAAAAGTTGGCTTGGTCGGGAAAAGCGGAGCGGGAAAAACGACCTTTGTCTCATTGCTCCTGCGCCATTTTGACATTCAGGGAGGCGCGATAAAAATTGATGATCAAAGCATTGCCAATGTCACACTTGAAAGTTTGCGAAGAAGCATCGCTTTTGTGCCCCAGGACACAAGTCTCTTTCATAGAACCATTCGGGAAAATATCTGTTATAGCAACCCCGGTGCAACTGACGAGCAAATAGTGCAAGCTGCGCGCCATGCAAATGCCGATGATTTTATCAAAACCCTGCCGAAAGGTTATGAAACCCTGGTCGGTGAACGCGGCGTCAAGCTTTCGGGCGGACAGCGTCAGCGTATCGCAATCGCCCGAGCATTTTTGAAAGATGCGCCGATTGTCGTTTTGGACGAAGCAACAAGCAGTCTCGACAGCGAAAGTGAACATGCTATTCAGGAATCACTTGAAACACTCATGGAACATCGAACCGTTATTGCTATCGCCCACCGTCTCTCAACCCTGAAAGAAATGGATAGAATCGTCGTTATTAAATCCGGAAAAATTGTTGAAGACGGCAACCCTGACGACTTACTCAAAAAAGAAGAGGGTATTTTTAAGCATATGTGGGAACATCAAATCAAAGGCTTCATTGCCGAAGAGTAGATCTGTTATAATATCTCTATGACCAAACAAGAACTCAAAGACGAATTAAAACAGGCGATGCTTGCCCGTGACACCGAAACAACCTCAGTCCTTCGTATGGTCATTTCAGCCATTGGTTATGCCGAAATAAATATTGGTGGCGCTGGCTATGAAGCAAAAGATGAAGACGTCATGAAGGTGATTGAAAAAGAAGCCAAGCAACACCGAGACTCTATCGAGCAATTCAAAAATGCCGGACGAAATGATTTAGTCGAAAAAGAAGAAAAAGAACTTGCGATCCTTGCCAAATATCTTCCAGAACAAATGAGTGAAGATGAGATAAGAAAGCTCGTTGTTGCAGCAATCGAAAAATCAGGTGCAACAAATGCATCGGAAATGGGAAAAGTGATGGGAGTTCTTATGCCTGATGTGAAAGGTAAAGCCGATGGCGGATTGGTAAGTAAAATCGTCCGCGAGGAATTAGGAAAATAATATTATTTCTTCTTTGCTCTTCTTTTTGCGTCAAGCTCTTCCCACAACACAAGAAGCGGTGCAGCATTAAATATCGATGAATACGTTCCGCTCGTAATACCGATCAACAGTGCTACGATAAACCATCTGATACTCTCTCCTCCGAAAACCAACAGTGTAAACAATACGAGCATGGCAGTCAAAGAAGTATTTAACGATCGAACTAATGTCTGGAGAATCGAATCATTCACCACCTGAGCAAACGGCAAACCAATAGTACGACGCAAATTCTCACGAATACGGTCGAAAACAACGATTGTGTCATGAACAGAGAATCCGATTATCGTCAGAATCGCCGTAACAAATAAATTGTCGACTTCAATATTCAAAAAGTGCCCCAGCAGAGAAAAGACACCCAAAACAACAAGCGCATCATGCAGCAGTGCAATGATTGTACAAATACCGAATCTCCAACTTGATACGGGCTTGGGCACTTGCCTGAAAGACCAAGCAATATAAAAAACTATCAGCAGTGACGCAACCAGAATTGCTTTAAACGCATTGACTGTTAACTCTTTCCCGATCACCGGACCGATTGTTTCAAATTCATCCTGCTTAAAAGTACCGACGTTTTTTTTGAGTGCTGTAATTATTTTGGCGTCTTCTTTTTCATTGAGCGGTTTGGTGCGGACAATGAGACGCTTTCCCGAAGTTTGGGTTGTTACGACTTCAACTTTCTCTTTTTGAAATACTTTTTTGACATCGGCGACTGTCTGCTCGTTAACTGCTTGCGGGAAAAGCAGGGTCATCCGCGAACCGCCGGTAAAATCAATTGACAGATTAAGCCCCCACAACGCCAGTGAAATAACACCAGGCACAATCATCAGGAGTGAAATTAAAAAATACCAATTTTTCTTTCCGATTATATTAAACATAAAATAATTCCTTTCTTGTCATTTCGATCCCGCTTAGCGGGAGAGAAATCTCTAAAATTCTTGAGATCTCTCGCTTTGCTCGAGATGACACTTTTTTACTTTTTATAAAAAACTCTTAAAAACGTACGCGTAACAAATATTGCCGAGAAGAGAGAGACCAAAACCCCAAGTGCCAATGTGAATGCAAATCCGCGGATGACCCCGGTGCCGAAATAATAGAGAATACCGCTGGTTATTAAACTTGCAATGTTGGAATCCCGAATCGAAAGCCATGCCCTCTTAAATCCGATGTCGATTGCCATTTGTTTTGATTTACCAAGACGCATCTCTTCTTTCATGCGTTCAAAAATCAAAATATTGGCATCAACCGCGATACCAATTGAAAGAATAAATCCTGCAATACCGGCAAGCGTCAATGTTACCGGAATAAGTCTGAATAATGTTAACACAATGAGTGAATAAACAAAAAGCGCCAGACTTGCTACCAATCCGAGTCTTCCGTAAAGCGTTATCATGAAAAAGACGATAACAATAAGACCCACAACTCCTGCGATAAGACTTTTTTGAAGTGATTCCTGTCCGAGTGTTGCACCGATTGCATGCTGCTCAAGGACTGAAAGAGAGACAGGCAATGCACCCGCATTAAGCTGAATCTGCAGCGTCTTTGCCTGATCGGTCGTAAATCCGCCGCTGATAACTGCGTTGCCTCCGTAAATCGGCTCATTGACCCGGGGCGCTTCAATCAACTCATTATCAAGAGCGATTGCCAGAATTTTTCCGACATTTCTTTTAGTGATATCACCGAACTTTTTTGATCCGTCAGTACTGAAGGTCAATTGTACTTGCGGTTTGCTTGTCTGCGGATCAAAGGTGACTGCAGCCAATTTAAGATCACTCCCTGTTAAATTTGTTTCTCTTGCATCGACGCCGAGAAGCTGCACAGCGCCTACCGGTTTGCCCATTGCCAGTGCGAGCTTGATCGTCTCTTCCGCTGACAGCGCAGCAGAATTACTTGCCCCTGCTTCCCAGAAAGAAAGTTTTGCCGTCTTACCGACCAATTTAACCGCTTCATTAACATCGCTCACTCCGGGAATTTCAACGATAATACGATAGTCTTTGTTTGCTTTTGATGTTTGGACAACAGGTTCTGAGACACCGTATAAATTAACACGTCGCTCGATAACGGTCTTTGCGGAATCAAGCGCATCATCTCGCTGTGACGTTGCGATATCATGCATGTCGGCCCGAAGAGTCACACTGGTGCCGCCTTCAAGATCAAGACCCCGATGAAAAGCGAAGTTTCGGTTTATCCCGATTTTCGCAAGAGGAATACCGGCAAATTTTTGATCGACAGTAATTTTCTTATCTGAAAACGGAAGCGGAAGGCTAAACTTTACATTAAAAGGAGTAACTAAATTGATGACGAGACAAACAGCGACGAGCAGGATGATTGTGAGGAGTGAAAAGTTTGGGCGTCTTTTCATGCAAGCATAGCCTCCTCATCTCCGATGAGCATAACCCGGGATCCGTAAAGAATCCCAACGAGAAAAGGATCATTACGCTGTTTGCGGAATTTAAATTCTTCTTCAGTCATCGCGGTATAATTAATTTCCGTTCCCAGTCTTGCTTCTTCAGTTCGGACAAGAATAGCAAGTTCCGGCAGAACAATCGTCCCGACGATGATAAGATCGACATCTTCAGGTGTCTCTTTCATGCGGCGGATAAACTTACCTGAGAACATTGCAAATTTTAATTTTCCTAATTTTACCCGGTTATCAATAATATCGCGGCCGAGTCCGATTGTTTTGGCACCGATTTTTAAAAGATCAAAGTAAAAAGGATAGTCTTTGTCTAAAGAATAGTAGACTCTGTTTGCCCGCGGTTCACGCTGTAAAATGCCTTTTTTCTCAAGAAGCAAAAGTTCCCGTCTAACTGCATTAATTTCTTCTTGTGTTCTTCTGACGCACTCGCGGACGTGATACATTTCTGAGGGAGCGGTGAGAAACACATTGAGGAGCTTAACGCGGGTTTTGGATGTAATAAGGTCTGAAAACATAATAGGGTAATTTTGTATTCATTCTATCGCGAAAACATCTAGAATACAAGAGGTTATTAAGAAGAATTAAAAAGTTATTAAAAAACTTTTATTTAACAATAACTTCACCGTCAAGAGGCTGAATTTCAAACCACAGTTTTCCCCGGGTAAATTTAACTTCCGCTCCGGTACTGTCTTTAATAATCGTTCGTGATTCACGATCTTTTTTCGACCATGTCCCTTTAATCTCTTTCCCGTCCATAAAAATCAACGCTCTCCCCGTCCCTTTTGTACCGTATAACATATGTGCGTTATCTTCATAACCGTCGTTTGCGTGAGATTCCCGCATAAAAAGTACAATAATATTTTTGGCTGTTAACTGCTTGTTCGTGTTGCGATCAACATGGACAACGCCGCCGTTCTTCCTCGCATATTCATTGGTATCATGTCGGTAAATCCAGTCAACCGAATAATGAGAATCATTCCAAAAATCAAGATGGATTGATTGGGTTGCGGGACGTTTTGCCAGTTCGGCATCATCTTTAAATGAATACGATACATAATCTGTATCCCATGCATCTCCTTTTTTATCTTTATCGGTTAATCCCCGTTTTGCTCCGACATCCCACAGTTTGGTCGTTGTGGAATACATTGTGTGTTCGGTGGCAACATCACGACCGAGTCGGCTTTCGTCCCGTTTAAATGTCGGGAAACCGATCGAAAATTGATTGAGATCGTTATATTGACCCCAACCGTAGTCATTTATCTGACCGAGTGCATTGGCAGGACCGTCGGTATTCGCACCGCCTACGTGGGCATACAGCGGGTAAGAACCATACTCAGAAATAAAATCAAGGAAATAAGTACGCGCAGAGCGAACAGGTCCGACAATACCCGCATCCTGACAATAATAGACATTAAGTGTTCTGGTAATTCCGCCTTCTGCGACTGCCTCATACGTAACATCTGCGGCGTTGATTCCTGACTGAGGACGGGCATCAAGATGATTCTCGATCATGACTCCAAGCGGCCTATGTTTTTCCCACCAATTTTTTTGTTCCCGGGAATATTTCGCACCGTTAATCGGACATTCTTCGCTTTTGGACGCAGTTGCATCAAATGTTAATGCCTCATAATCATTACCTGTTTTTGCGCTTTGTGAATAATTACCCTTTGAAGATGACGATGAAGGTTGAGTGAAAGCTGCGTAGGAAAAAACCGTAGTAACGAGGTAAATAATTATAGCAATAATAATAAAGGCAGGTCTTTTCATAAAACTCTTTTATTTAACTTCGCTCTTATCTGCAAGTTTGAGAGCTCTTTTTTCATCCTCTGATAATTCGTGTTCTGATCCTTTTCCCTCAACAACTTTTTTTGCGTACCATCTGGTACCCGAACGGGAATACAATGCTGTAATAACTACTCCAGTATCAGCAGCGTCAAGCAGTGCCAAGATAAAACTTTGATCTCCTCCCGTATCCTTGAACGGATTAAATCGAAGTAATCCGATCTTTTGGATATGAACAAGCTGCTCTTTTTCTATTGTATCACAGCGCGCGGAAAGGTGAACAAGACCCTTCTTTGTTTCATGGACATCCTTAACAATGGAGGTCAAAACCCCTTCAAGTGTTTTCTTGTTTACACCGCTGACAAGTGTGTTGTAATGGTTTTTTAATTTAAGAAACTGAAGTGTTAAAAGAAGTATCCAAACAAGAGCAATTCCCAAACCTAACCAAGCAAATATCATAAACCAATATTAGCCTCTTGACAGCCTTGGTGTCAATAGTGTAATCTAGGCTCATTCATGCCTAAAAAGAAAAAAACTCGTCAGCAAAAAATACTTGCCGAAAAGAGACGCGAAACGAGTACCATGCCTCTTTATACGATCACTTCTGATAGCTTGCCGAAACAGGCAAAACAACCGATTACTCCGATTCATCATGCCCAAACAATCTCTACAACTCCCTATCATTACCTTGCTTCCGATCTTGGAAAAACAGCACTCTTTACCGTTGTAATTGTTCTGATTGAGTTAACATTGCGTTTTTTTACAAAATAAAACGTGAAAGGAGGTGATTCGTTATGGCATCAATGTATTGTGTTAAATGTCGCGACAAAAGAGAAGTCGCAAGTCCAGAACATGTAACCATGAAGAACGGCAAACCAGCTTTGAAAGCAAAGTGCCCAGTTTGTGGTACAGGTATGTACAAAATCGGAGCAAAATAAAATTGCTGATTTACACCTCCTTGAAGTAATCCTTCAAGGAACAAATTAAACCCCGCAGTAATGCGGGGTTTTTTCTTAGAATACAAAGGCGGGGTGGCGAGCGTGGGGCAACTGAGAGAAACGAAGGCGCGTCGAGCGCCCGGACTGAACAACGTGAAGGAGGAACGTCGGATGGGGGTATCGCGCGACAGGACCCCATCGGGAAAACCAATCATTCACAACACGGATCTTTAAATCCGCAATTGTGACACACGGCATCGCGGCTGCCGGGCATGTCGCCCATCGGAGTTTTGCAGACAGGACAGAGTTGTGTTCTCAAACTAAAAACATCCGGTCCTTTTTCGTAAAGTGGCTCACTCATGATCTTTACCGATAACATTCGGGTTGCCCCGACCCTTCTCGATACTATCCATCCCGTATCCCTCAACCCACACATTACCGACGTTAAATCCGATATATTTCGGTCGATAGACAACTTCGTGACGATCTGGTTTGGCAAGAAGCGCAAAAGCGGCAACGGATGTTGCGCCCTTTTCTCTGATATGTAGATCTAAAAATGCAAAACTTTTTCCCGTATCAAAAACATCATCAACGATAAGCACGTGGCGGCCTCGAGGATCTAAATCACTATCCATAACCAATTGGATGTCTTTCGGATCTCTCGTGCTTTCATAATAACTTTTTAACATGAGGAAACTAACTTCTATATCAACATCGCCTGCTTTATACAGTGCTCTGACAAGATCTGCCGTTATCACAAACGCGCCTTTCAGAATACCGATGACGACCAGCGTCTGCCCCTGATAATCGCGAGCTATCTCTTTTGCGACTCGTGCAATCCGCTGCGCAATTTGTTCTTCAGTAAATAAGAGCTTATTTTCCATGTTTTTCAACATAAGGAATCAGTCTGTAGACTTTGACGACGGAAACATCCCATTCTCCGACAATTTCCGCTCTGCCAAAACCCGCAACGTCAAAGAGCGAATTACCAAGCGGCTCACAGGAAACATCCTCACAAACAACAAGTAGTTGACCGGTCGCTGTTTTTCTCTGCGGATCATTAATTGTATTTTCGAGAAGAACCGGCGGATGTCCGAGAATATCCAAATAATATCGATATGCATGATCGGAATTGCCTTTGGAAATTAACGCAAAATTATACGGCTTGCCTCCCGCATGTTCAATAACCGCTTCCGATATAATTTTTGCCTGATTTTTCTGATTGTTTGCCAGATATCGAAAAGGCATTGCCGAAAAACTATACGCAAATGTCGCAGAAAACAACACAACACACAGCACCGTCCCGACAATTTTTTGTTTTTTATCTTTGCCCCACTCGGTTAGCTGCGATAAGAAATTTCCGATGATGAAAAACGGTAAAGGAAAAAGAAAGGTAAAGAGATAATCATAAATTGATTTCTTATAAAGACCCAAAAGCGCGACACTCAAAAATAACCATAAAGAAATGAGCATCACAACGTATTTATTTTTTATGAAATAGAGAGAGATAATTGCAGCAACGGCAACGATCATTGCAGCCGTTCCGAACACAATTAACGTAGTCCCGCTAAAATCCGGGAATCTGTCCGGTGACGGAAAGTAAAAAACCAACCTGGCAAAAATTCTGAAAAACACATCGGAAACAATTGAAAAATATGACATATTTGTTGCATATGTCTTATGAAGCGTATCGCTAAAAATAAAACCGAAAATTGCCTTGGTGTTGGCAAAATTGTGTCGAATTTCAAACGCGATAAACGGAGAAAATCCGACTAAAAATCCGACAAGGACCTGTGAGTAATATTTTGTTAACTGAGCGAACTGAATTTTTTTATGTTTATACCATTGCGACCAACAGATATAGACTGCAGCAATAATGCCAAGAAGCACTGATAAATAATGTAACTGAAGATCAATTCCAAACAAAAAACCGGCAACGATATAATATTTCCAAGGAGTTTTTGCATCGACGGCTTTGTAAATAATGTATATAAACAGAAGCGCAAAAAAAGGAAGCGCATCTGGATTCCACGAAGAATGAGAGTATGCTATGACAACAGGCGAAACTGCATAAAGGGCAGCCGCAAACAATCCTGCTTTCTCACTAAACCATTTCCTACCGATAAAATAAATGAGAAACGTCGTTGCGACACTGAGGAGTCCCACCATAACAGCCGGACCCACAGGATCGTAGTTAAACAACCACAAAAAGGGCGTAATCATGTAGTAATACGCAGGACCCATGAAAAAATCTCCCGCAGATGACCGGGGACCAAGCAGCGTCAGATCTCCATGAAGAATGCTTTTTGCTACCAAGACATCCCGCCCCTCATCGCCAAGAAACGTCATGTAGTCGGAAATTCTATAGAGACGAAGATATGCAGAAAGGCAAAGAATAGCAATAAGCACCAGTAAACTTATTTTATTTTTCATCGGATGTTGCGTCTACTTTATTTTTTTTCAGATGGTGGGTTTTCCAGATTACTCTGTTGTAAATAAAGTAATTAAGCGGAAGGACGAGGAGAATAATTGTCGGGAAAAGAACAATCAGCGCCGTATGACTGGTATAGCCAAAAACGGTAATTGTTTCTCCAAAGACGATAAGCGCGAGATACGTTGCGAGTGTTTGAATGCCGATTGAAGCAATAGAAGCAAGATTAAATTTAATAAGTCTTTTGAGAAAATTACCCTGTTCTTTGATATGCTTGGTATCTCCGAATGTCCACATATTATTGAGGGTAAAATTAGAAAGAATTGCTGTTTCCGCGGCAATCATTGTCGCGAGATACTGATTATGCTCAAGTCCCATTTTAATTGCAAAGTACGTAACGGCATATTGGATAATAAACCCTGTTCCTCCGACGAAGAGGAATTTGACGAAACGCTTATGGTCATAAATTCCAAGCCTGAAAACGACATACAACGATTCGATTTGATCTTTTTGATTAATTTTACTTGCACCTTTTTCCCGTTCATAAAAAATAATAGGCACTTCTTTTACCTTGGCTCCGAGATGCACAATATCATGAAGAATATGCATTTTATAAGCAAAATTATTCGAGAGGAGATGATCCAAGTCAACTTTTTTTAAAAAGGAAGTTTTTGTTAATTTAAACCCTGAAGTCATATCGTGAATACTGAAATTAAGCCAAACAATTCTGGTAATCAAACTACCGATGACGCTTAAAAACTTCCTATCGATACCCCACGCTTTCGGAATTGCTCCGCCCGGAATATATCGACTCCCGATCACGTAATCTGCGCCTTCATCCATGGCAGTGATGAGCTTTGGAATGTCATGCGGATCATGTTGGAAGTCGGAATCAAATTCCATAACCGCATCTGCGTTCATCTCATCCATTGCATGCTTCATCCCCCGCACATAAGCTGCGCCTAATCCATTCTTGTCCCCTGAAAGCAATTCGATATTTTTCCATTTTTCCATAAACGTTTTTACAACATCTGCAGTACCGTCTGGGGATTTATCGTCAACTACGAGAATCCGCATGTCGTGGTCTTTGATTTTGGGGAAAATTTCATCTTCCAAAACAGGAATCATTTTTTCAATGTTCGCTTTTTCGTTATACGTGGGTAAAATAATAACTATTTTCATGTGTTTCTAAAGTGTTCGATCGTCTTTTTTAATCCTTCGTCCAATGTCGTTTTCGGCGACCATTGTAATAAATTAATTGCCTTTGTGATGTCAGGCTTCCTCTTTGAAGGATCATCTTCGGGAAGCGTCTCATGGACTATTTCACTCTCTGCTCCGACCATCTCTTTAACCATTGTAGCAATTTCCAAGATTGTCCGCTCATCGGGATTACCGAGGTTGATGACTTCCCCGTTGGTCCCATCGCTAAACATGGCTTTCATTATTCCGTCGATCATATCGTCGATATAACAAAAGCTGCGTGTTTGATTCCCGCTTCCGAAGATCGTAATCGGAAGATTTGATATTGCCTGATTAATAAATGATGTCACAACTCTTCCGTCATCTTTTTGCATAAACGGTCCGTAAGTATTAAAAATCCGAATGACACGGGTATCAAGATCGAATTTACGATGAAAAGCAAAAGTCATTGCTTCACTAAAGCGTTTTCCTTCATCGTATACCGATCGGATACCGTTAGGATTCACATTACCGAAATAAGTTTCCGGCTGCGGAGAGAGCACAGGATTGCCATAGACTTCAGATGTTGAAGCCATAAGAAATTTTGCATTTTTTTCTTTTGCAAGCAAAAGCAGATTATGTGTTCCATACGAATTAACAAGCAATGTCTCAATCGGAAAATTAATATAGCTTCGTTCGCTTTTTTGATTGGGAGAGGCCGGTGACGCAAGATGAAAAAGATAATGAGCTTCCCCGATGCGTTCCTGTATGACATCAAGAGGTTTTGAGACATCGTGTTCTATCAATTTAAAATTGGGGTTGTCCATCAGGCTGACAAGATTATTTTTATTCCCGGTAATAAAATTGTCTATGCAATAAACCATATTGCCTTCACTGAGAAGCTTCTTGCACAAATGAGATCCGATAAATCCGCCGCCGCCTGCGACGATAACCTTTTCCATAATTTTAATCTTACTAAATTCCTGAGAGATTTGGAATAGTCTGTTTTTATTGCATAATATAAACTATAAGTTATTTACAAAACAGACTTTCATACCTATAATGCAAAGTTATAATGACATCAGAAGTAGTATCTTTTGAAAAAGCTCATCATAGACCTGCCAGTTATCGCGTAAAGGGAAACGTTGTCGCTGTTCATTTCCTTGAGCAGACCGCAACATTGCTCCTTCGAGCGCAGCTCGGAAGTTACCATGGTGTACAAATTCCACCCAAACAAGAGGGTTCCACAATTATGGCAGACGTTGTCTCCAGTAACGTTGAACTCCTTAAGTCAACATTTTCAAGAGCTTATGGAGTTGCTACTCATGACGGACATGTCCCCGGTTCGAAAGAATTTCGCGATGCATTTACTTCACGCGTCTATGGTGACATTGCCGAATTAAAAAAACTCTTTGATGAATCAAGTGGTACAAGCCACCAAAGCAAGAGACGGAGAACAAGATAGGAGGCAATTATTTCTTTTCTTTTTCCAAATCCGAATTTACCATCATGGTAACCAAATCTTTGAATGACGTTTTTGGAGACCAGCCGAGCACATTTTTCGCCTTACTGTAATCCCCGATAAGATAGTCAACTTCAGCGGGACGGATATGCTTGGGATGATCTGAAACGACATATTGCCTCCAATCTGAAATACCCACAACTTCAAAGGCAAGTTTGACAAATTCTTCAACGGAATGCTTCTCACCTGTTGCGATTACGTAATCGTCAGGTTTTTCCTGCTGCAGCATTAGCCACATTGCTTCCACATAATCTCCTGCAAATCCCCAATCCCGTTCTGCGTCAAGATTGCCAAGCTCTACTTTTTCCTGTTTGCCCAAAGAAATTCTTGCAACGGCATTGGAGATTTTTCTTGTGACAAACTCGATACCGCGGCGGGGCGATTCGTGATTAAAAAGAATTCCTGAGCAAGCAAACATATCATAACTTTCCCGATAATTAAGCGTTATATAGTGTCCGTACACTTTTGCAACACCATAGGGGCTACGGGGATGAAACCTGGTGGTTTCCCGTTGCGGCGTCTCGGTAACCTTGCCGAACATTTCACTACTTGATGCTTGATAAAATTTGATATGTTTATTAACTGTCCTAATTGCTTCAAGCACTCGTGTCGCACCAAGCGCTGTAAATTCTCCCGTAAGAACAGGCTGATCCCATGAGGTCTTCACAAATGATTGTGCTGCCAAATTGTATACTTCATCAGGTTCAGATTCTTTGACGGCATCGGTTAACGATCCTTGGTCGAGAAGATCTGCCGAGATAAATTCTACTTTGTCACGTAAATGACCGATATTTTCAAGATTGGGAGTACTGAGGCGTCTGACGGTACCGAAAACTTTATAGCCTTTGTCAAGCAAAAATTCTGCAAGATAAGAACCATCCTGTCCGGTAATTCCTGTAATTAAAGCATGTTTCATATTGTATAATTCTAAACAATCTGTCGCCAATAGGCAAGCATATCCTGTAATGTCTGTTCAAGTTTTATTGTAGGCTCCCACCCAGTTGCTGTCTTAAATTTGGATGCATCGCATCGCAGTTCAGGAATATCGCTCGGACGAAAAAGGCTTTCTTCCGATTGTATTTCTATCTTAAGATGCGCCATTGCAATAAGCATATCTAAGATGTCCCCTATTTTATACGAGACCCCCGTACCGATATTATATGCTTCCCCGTCCGTACATTTTTCCGCAGCAAGAACGTATGCCCGTACCATATCCCGCACATCGGTAAAGTCCCGCTTTGCATCAAGATTACCCACACTCATAACCGGTTTCTCGAGACCCTTTTCAATCTCTGCAACTTTTTTTGCAAAACGGGAAATAGAAAGATCGGGAGAAAGTCGTGGTCCGATATGGTTAAACGGACGAAGCCGTACAATGGGCAGATGATATGCAGAATAATAACAAAGGCCGAGATAGTCTTGAGTTATTTTCGAAACCGAATAAGGATTGTCCGGACGGAAAGGAACAGTTTCATGAATCGGCAAATCGGAAGGCGTAACCAATCCGTAAATATGTGCAGATGAAATAACAATCATCTTTGTTTCATGCAACCCGCTTTCTTTTACCGCTTCAAAAATATTAATTTGCGACGTAGAATTATTTGTAATAAATTCCGCCGCTTTTTTAAAACTATCGCCCACTGTCGCTGCTGCTGCCAAATGGAAAATAATATCGGGCTTGATTTCGCTGATGACACGTTTTGTTTCGTCCACATCGAGAAGATTTACTTTTTCTAAAGTAATTTCATCTTTGATTTTTGTGAGATTATCGAGGTGGCGATCCGTAGCGTGAATACCAAAAACCTGCCAATTCTTATCGTGAACTAACAATTCTGCTAAATGACTTCCTGCAAAGCCGGAAATGCCTGTTATGAGAGCTTTTTTCATCTGCCGACGCCAACATAGGTAAATCCTAAAGATTTTATTTTCTCAGGGTCATAAATGTTGCGGCCGTCAATGAGAACAGGTTTTTTCATCAGGCTTTTTACTTTTTCAAGATCAAGCTGTTTGAATTCATTCCACTCAGTCAATACTGCAACGAGTGAGGTATCTTTTACGCAATCATAAGGGTTATCTGCATATGAGATTTGGTCACCAAAAACTGCCTTTGTCTTCTTCATCGCTTCCGGATCATAGACGGAAACAGTAAATCCGTTAGCGAGTAAATCTTTGATGAGGTAATGCGACGGCGCTTCACGAATATCATCAGTATTCGGCTTAAAACTTAAACCCCACACTGCAATATGTTTGTCTTGTGCATTATTAATAATTTTATCGAGGACATTCTGCCTTGCATCACTGTTGACTGTATCAACTCCTTCAAGAAGCATTGTATCAACACCAAGCGACTTACCGATTTGAATAAGTGCCTTTACATCTTTCGGAAAACATGACCCACCGTAACCGACACCGGGATTCATAAAGACGCGGCCGATTCGCTTGTCCTGACCGACTGCATCAAGAACGGATTCGACATTTGCGCCTGTCTTCTCGCTGTAGAGCGCGATAAGATTTGCAAAAGAAATTTTCATTGCAAGCATCGCATTGGCTGTATATTTGATAAGTTCTGCTGATGCAAGATTGGTAATGATTTTTGGAGCATTAATCGGTTTATGCAGAGAAACCATAATCTCGATTGCCTGTTTGGAATCCGAACCGATAACTACCCTATCAGGATGTTGGGTGTTATCGAGTGCAGTTCCTTGGCTTAAAAATTCAGGACAGGACGCAATGGCAAATTCCGCTCCCTCCGGCTTAACGCCAGTAATAATTTCAGCAACTTTTTCATTGGTACCTATCGTAACGGTACTCTTACAGGAAACGACGGTGAAACCTTTTTTCAAATGCTTCCCGATTTTTTCAGCAACTTTAAAAACAGCAGATAAATCAGCAGCACCCGATGTCTGAGGAGGTGTGCCGACAGCGATAAAAACGACATCAGATTCACCGACTGCTTTCTCATATTCATCGGTAAAATGGATACGTTTCGCATCAAGATTCTTTTTGAGTAATTCCTTAAGACCGGGTTCAAAAATGATCGGATCACCTTTTTTTAAGCGTTCAAGTTTTTCAGGAGTGTGGCCGACAACCCAAACTTTATTACCCAAATCGGCAAATACTGTAGCGGTTACCAAACCAACGTAGCCATGTCCTATAAATGTTATTGTCATAATTAAACTAATTCCTTGAGTCCTTCTTCAAAGGACCTCATTTTTGCACCAAGTTTTATTATTTTAGCATTATTTGTCGTTAAGTTAAAGGGTCTTGGCGCCTTTCCTCTATTAAATTCTTCATTGGTGGTTTTCGTGATTAATGATTTGTCCAAACCATACTTTTCCGCGATCATCATTACCGCATCATACGCTGAAATACTCTGGCTGCCGACAACATGATACGTTCCCTGAGCATCTGTAGTAAGTAATGTATCCAGCGCAAAAGCAATATCGTCAATAAACGTGGGGGTAATAATTTGATCGGTAACACCGGCAGTTACTTGATTATTTTTTAACCGATCCCGAATAACATGAACAAAATCCGGTTTCACATTTTTTGGCGACTCACCGCTTCGATACGGATACGTGATACGCATAATCACATACGGAATACCCGAATATCTCACAATTTCTTCGCCTTTATATTTTGTCTCTCCATACCAATTAATCGGGTGCGGTTCGTCTTCTTCGGTATACCCTCCCTCAGGAGGATTTTTGCCGTCAAAAACAAAATCGGTTGAGACATAGATAATTTTTTTCTTTCCGTCGCGCGCGGCATCAACGACATTCTTGGTACCGGTGACATTTATTTTATATGCAGCACCATCTTCGCCCGACTCTTTGTCTTTCTCGCAGCCGTCAACGTCTGCTTTGGCTGCCAAATGAAATACGATTTCGTGCTCCGTATCATCCCTGATCATAGCAAGCGTTTTCGGATCGGTAATATCAATCCCCGTGTCGCTGCTTAAATTGGTAAAACTATATGTGTCTTCCAAAACCGAAGCAATACTTGTTCCGACCAAACCTGAAATCCCGACACCGAAAACTTTTATTTTATTCATAATATTTTTTATCTCCTCTTCCTGTCATGCTGAATTTATTTCAGCATCTCTTATTAGAAGATTCCGAAACAAGTTCGGAATGACAAAAGTATACTATATTTTCTTTTCCCTTTGTAATTTATCAAAGAGTAAAAATGCTGCAATGTTTGATGAAATTGAAATTTCGCCGTTTTCTATTTTTTTTAATACGTCAGTGAAGGGTAATTTAACGACAGTAATATTTTCATCCTCATCCTGATTTTGCTCAGTCGGAGAAAGATCCTTGGCAAGAAAAACATACACGGTTGACTTCATATTGGCAGAATTTTCCAAAACAGCAAGCTGCTTCCATTCTTTTGCGCTGAGCCCTGCCTCTTCGGCCAATTCTCTTTTTGCAACCTCAAGCGGTACAGTTTCACCGGTGTCGATTGTCCCTGCTACGATCTCCAAGAGTACTTTTCTGTGCGCATCCCGATATTGGGAAACGAGATATATTTCATTATCTTCGGTCATCGGCAGAATAAACACCGAAGCGTTTCTTTCAATAATATCCTTGGTGAATACTTTCCCGTTTCTTTCTATTTCCACTTTATTAACCTGAAAGTATTTCGATTGAAAAATTGTTTTTTTTGAGAGATATTTCGTGTCTGTCATATTTATAGTGAGCTTGCCGAACTATTATATTTTTAAACCCGCCAATGTTTTTTTCTCTTTCATATCAATTGCCTTGAAAATAATCTTTTGAATGAAACCGGGATACACTTTTTTATAATTCTTACGATAAAATATTCTCATCGCGTCAAACCGAGCACGTTGTAGTTTTATTTTTGTTTCACTGTTTGCGATTGTTAAATTTTGTGTTTTTTTCTTGATCCCGCTTGCCGCCCCACCGATATGAGTAATCGCAACCTCGCCCACATAATATATTTTTAAACCCAATTTTTTAATGTCAAAACAAAATTGCAGATCTTCGCCGTAGAAAAAATAATCTTCATCCCACCAGTCAATTTTTTTTCCTATCTCGTATCGAGTAAGCAAAAAAGCGCCCTCGATTGCATCAACTTCATGATTTGTTGAAAGATCTTTCCATCCCTGGGTATATCCGGCAAACAGCCGGCTGCGCGGAAACATTCGTTGTAATCCTGAAAAATAACAAAACGCATTCCACGGTGTCGGAAAACCCCGATGACAATTAAAGTCGACTTCCCCGTCGCTGTTAATCAATTTACAGGAAGACGCCCCGACGTCGGGATGCTTTTCCATAAACTCCACCATAGAGATAAGCGTCTTGTCGTGAACAATTGTGTCGGGATTGAGGAATAAAACGTAGCGACCCTTGGCATACGAAACGCCCTTATTATTTCCCGCTGAAAAACCGATATTGCCGCCATTTGCGATGAGCAACAATGAACGAATTGAGCTTGTTTTTTTATACACTTTAAAAGCATCCAGCGTTCCGTCAGATGATTCATTATCCGCAACAATAATTTCAAATTCTCCCGAAGCAACTTCTTCCGGATAATTTCTTTCGACAGAAGCAACCGCATCAAGTGTAAGCTGCTTTGTGTTGTAGGTGAGAATAATGATTGAAAGAGTTGCTGCTTGCATAAAAAAGTTCTATGGCTAAAACGTTATAACCATTTAACCATAGAGCGTTTTAATAAGTAAACTTATTTTAGTTTCTCATCCCGAATCTTGAGGTATTCATCATAATCTTCGATATAATCGCTTCTGTCTTCACGATAATTTGTCGATGATACAGCCATCAGAATTGCATCTGCTGAAAAATCTTTAAAGCCATGCCAGACATAATTAGGGATGTAAATCGCATCACTCGGTCCGACCAGCGGAACATCTTCTCGACCGTTTCCCCGATCAATTACTGCAACACATGAGCCCTTAACCATAATAAACATTTCTTTTTCTTCCATGTGGCAATGCTGACCGGTATTCTCTTGAGAGCCTTGGATGAAATATAAGCGGGCTACAGTAAAATCGATATAATCCTTCAACTCTGCGACGCTGTACACTTTTCCACGGCTATGGGTAATTTTTAATTGAAGCTTGGCAAATTGAGGCATAATGTTATTCTTCCGGGAAATAGACTCCGGCTTGTTTTTTCTGAAAAGTAAGGGTATGGTTAATTTTATACGCATCGGCATGATTCTGCCATGATTTTCTTACCCATTCTTCATTGGTAAGATACCATTCAACTGTCTCCCGCAAACCGTCTTCAAATTTTTCACTCGGATAAAGAGGTTTCCAGCCGAGTTTTTGTATTTTACTTGAATCAATTGCATACTTTCTGTCATTTCCCGGTCTGTCTTCTACAAATTTCAGCATATCGTCAGATTTACCCATAATTTTCAAAATCATTTTTGCAACTTCAAGATTATTTCTTTCATTATCGGATCCGATGTTGAATACGTCTCCCGTCTGTCCTTTTTCCAAAATAAGATCAATTGCACTTGCGTGATCAACTGCATGTATCCAATCACGAACATTCAGCCCGTCGCCGTGAATAAAAATCGGCTCGTTTTTAATAAGTCGGAAGACAAAAGCCGGTATCATTTTCTCAGGATATTGATATGGACCGTAGTTGTTGGAACAGTGGGTAACGATGACGGGAGTTTTATGGACAACCGCGTATGAACGGCAGAATAAATCTCCGCCTGCTTTGGCTGCTGCATAAGGCATATTCGGCTGAAAAGGTGATTCCTCAGTAAATTTCTTGTGGTCTTCAAGCGTTAGCGTTCCGTATACTTCATCCGTTGAGATATGGACGAATTTTTTAATACCGAATTCAGTTCCATAATCACGGACGATATTAAGAAGTGTCAAAACACCGATGACATTTGTGGTGGTAAAATCCATACAATCGCCAAAGATTGACCGGTCAACATGTGTCTCGGCGGCAAAGTTAATAATGTGGTCAATCTTGTGTTCGGTGATTGTCTTGATGATGAGGTCGCGATCGATAATATCTCCCTTAACAAATGCATATCGATCTTTATATTCTTCACCTTCGGCAATATCTTTTACGTTATCAAGATTGCCCGCGTAGGTAACCTTATCGAAGTTAACTATTTTTGATCCCGGATGTTTTTTGAGGTAGTAGCGGATAAAATTTGACCCTATAAATCCTGCTCCACCGGTAACTAAAATATTCATAACTTTTGTTATTCAATTATAGAGAGGGGGGTTGGAAATTGCAAGGTCTGTATAGTCTTTACGCTAACAAAAAGAAGATCACGGCTTCTCCGAGAGCACCGACGAGAACGTATTCCAGAAAAATTTTAAATGTCAAATTATGATGGAGGTAATGATGGAAAATTGACCATGCAATATAAAAGAATACCATTAAAAAGAAAACCACCATTTGGAGATATTTATCAGTTGCCAATAAGAAAATAGCTCCGACTCCGCTTATCTCAAGGCAGACGAAAGTAAAGTAGTACCAAAAATGTTTTTTCATTTTTTCTTTCATATTACATAATAAGTCCGCGACTGATGATAAATGCAACGATAATAATTATAATAATAAACACAATATGATCGACATTGTGCGATGCAACCCGTGCAATTTTCTTCTTTTCTATAATAATAGCATCAACAATGAGCACCAAGAGCAGGACAAAAAGTACCCCAAAAGAAATTTCACGGCTTAATGATTTACTATCAACCAGCGGCTGATTTTGAAAAGCAGCAACACCCGTTGCGGACTTTTCTTCGAGCTTTGGTGCGGATGTCGGCTCGGGAGTAGGAGGAATTGTCGGCGGCACGGCGAGTGTGGGAGCAGCCGTGATAACGGCGACAACAAGCGGTGTCGGTGTCACCTCGGAAATCGCCTGCGTGTCAACTGATTCCTGAGCAACATATTTACTTCCGAGCTCTTCGACAACCAAAATTGTCTCCGATCCCGTCAATGTACCGGATTGAATTGCAAATCCGACATCATTGTAATTTTTTGACAACATATTTTCCCGGTGTGAAGGACTTGCCATCCACGCGTCAACAACTGCCGATGCCGTTGTGTAGCCTCTTGCTAAATTTTCTCCCGCATACAGATAGTCATAACCGGAATTCTTAATAAAAGACCATGGTGTTGTTCCGTCGGGAGCGATATGTGCCCAATAATTATTGGCAAACATATGTGTTGCTTTTTGCTCTGCTGCTTGGGAAAGCTGATCATTGATCACTAAAGGCTTAAGGCCATTTTCTTGTCTTTTTTGATTGGTAAAAGTAAGCAGATCACCGGGCGCAATGTCTGCCGAAATACCCAGAACCTGAGGATAGGTATGATTAACAGCAGCAAAAAGTGATGTACAAAAAAGGAAAAGACAAAGAATAATGAGGAGACTATCGTGATGCAATAACTTGGCACGGTGATTGTTGGATTCACGCGGAAATAACAAATGGTGCAGGAAGTCCTTCATAGACATAGTATACAGACAAATTGTTGGATTGTTCAATTGCTAAATTGTCGGTCAACAATATAACAATGAAACAATAGAGCAATCACTTACTTATATACCGGTTCAACAAATTCTCCTATCGGTTTTTTATTAATCGGAATTTTTAAGAGAAAACCTAACGTATTCGCAATCGTGACACCTACCCGAACACCGATGAATGAACCCGGCCCGGGATTGACCTCAATCTCACCGATATCCCGCAATGATAAGCCCTGTTTTTTTAACAATTCGTCGATCATCGGCAAAACAGCCTGCGCCTTCCTCTTGTCGAGTGGTAAAACAAGCTCGTTCTTCTTCCCGTCAATCTCCAAACCAACCTTTATTTCTGTGTTATTTGAAGTGTCAATGAATAATATTTTTTTCATCATACTAAATACTTAATCTTATCGCCCCTTCTCTCAAAATTTTCCAAGGTTCCGAACTGCAATCGATTACTGTTGAAGCCTGTTTTAAGCTGCATTCTCCTTCCAAAACAAAATCGACTAATTTGGTTAACTCAGGATCAAGATCTGAAAAAAGAAACGGCGTTTTTTCTCCATGAAAATTTGCAGAAGGAGCAAGAACCGGCACGCCGACTCCTTTAATAATCTCAAGCGCCGTCTCATGATTCGGCATTCTCACACCTAAATTTTCTCCCCCGCCGCGAACAAGACTCGGAACCTTATCCGTTTTACAACCGAGAACGATTGTGAGCGCTCCCGGCCAATATGGTTCAATTAATTTTTTTTCTACACCCTCCGGGAGATCCAAAAGATATTCCTTTGCCATGACGAGATGTGAAACAAGAACAGGAGTTGCTTGTGTTTGAGGTCTTTTACGAATACCGAATAATCGCTTTACTGCTTCAGTATCATCAATACGGCAGCCGATGCCAAAAGCAGTATCTGTCGGAAATATTACTACTCCACCTTGCTTAATTATATTTATCGATTTATTTATTTGATCATTCATACTATTTACTCAAAAATGATTTCCCGTGCCTCTTCTGCAATATATTTAAATAATATATCTTTTCTGTTCTGAGGTAACATATTTTCAATTTTTTCCGGCCATTCAATAACGACAATATTTTCTTTATCCTGCATTAATTCTATCAAACCAAGTCCTTCAATATCGTGTTCACTTTCTATTCTGTAGAGATCTACATGATGAAAATTTTTAACTTTCTCATGGTCAACCTGATATGATCGAATGACAATAAACGTCGGTGAGATAATTTTTTGTGTAATACCTAAACCTTGAGCAAAACCCTGCGCAAATGTTGTTTTACCCGACCCCAAATCTCCATATAAACAAACAACATCACCACCATGTAAAGTCTTTGCAAAATCAAAGCCAAGCTTCTGCGTTTCTTCAAAAGAATTTGTAACAATTTTCTTCATAATTCCTGTCGTCTCCTTCGATAAATAAGTATACCACAGGCTGCGAATAAGACTCCCGCGATGATAAAAATGCCGACAGAAGTAGTATCCCGACTTACGCCACTTACTAAAACCTCTTTCTTTTTCGACTGAGAAGCGGACGGAGTTGCCGATGTATGCGCACCGAGGATTGCTGTCGGAATTGCATCAGCACTTGCGGTTTCATCCGACAAAACACCCTCTTTCATTGTTGAAGTTTTTACTTGCCCCGCGGAGTCCGAAGGACGAAGTGGGGTAATACTTTGCGTCGGGACGGATCCGCTTTGAGGTTTTATCGTCGGCGGAATCTTTGTGGGAGTCGGCATCTTTGTCGGAGTTGGTGTCCTGGTCGGAGTGGGTGTTTTGGTAGGCGTCGGTGTATTAGTAGGCGCTACGGTAGGGGTAGGAATAACTATTGAAATGGTTTGTATATTTTGACTATCATAAATGCCAGAACCTGAAGAAGCGGTAAAACGTTCAACTTTAAAGTTATACTCACCCGAATCCTTACATCCATTATTTGAGCTATCAATTTTTACTTTAAGTGTTCCGCTCCAAATATTATTAATAATTGTGATGGGTAAAAAATTCTTCCAACCTTCGTTTGAGGTATATGGCCCACTGAACCAGTCGCCTCCATTCCATGTATATCCGCAATAACTGCTCGTGTTAGGTTTTGCAAAAACACCGCGAAGATAATAATTAGTCCCGTCGGCTACATTGATATTGACCGTAACATTGACATCATACTCTTCTCCCGGAGAATTTAAGCTTGATTGACTACTTACAAGAACTAATGATGCGGCGTGTGCTTTTGGAGGAAATAAACAAACGAGGAGAATAAAAATGATAAGGCAGACTAGTCTTCCCATAAGGAATTACTTTTTCGCCCATCTAGTAAAAGTATACCTAATTCTTTTTAAAAGTGAAGAGGGAAAAATTTAAAAAACAACCTTGTAGACGTCGCGGATACTGCCGACAGAATACTTACTCGTAAATGCAATATTATTTCCATTGGGCGTAAAAGGATCTTTCATCACATAATTCCCGCCGGAACCGCTCACGAGAACGAGAAAATGATCGGAAATCGGTCCTCTATCATAACTAATACCTACGATAACCGGTCTTCCCGCAGATAACTCACTATCGATTGATGTGCCGACACGGGACGAGCTCGCGCCATCGGCAGAAATGCTGAATTTCAAATACGCGGGATAATAAGAAGCGAAATTGCTTGAAATACCATTAATTGTCTGAGGCGTTACGCTTCTATGTCCGAAATGCGTATACATCATCGCCATTGAAGTAATCAAACATCCGTCACTTGCGAGAGAATATTGTGTTCCATTGAGCGAATTTCCGCCCCACTGAGAATCACGCTGATTATAATAGCATCCCCAATCATCGCAAACTGTCTGGTTACTCAGAAGCGATGCTCCTCCTTGACTGATAGTAAAGTTACTAAATCCTGCAAGTTGTGCTTTCGCTTGCGAGAGGAGCTTTTGATAGTTCTCCTCATCACCTTGTGTTTCGGTAAGCAGCGTCTGTTTTTGCGCTTTTTGGTCATCAATTTCTTTGCTATACACTTCTAATTGCGACTTTAACGCTTCAATTTTTTTCTTCTTATCTTCAAATATTAATTTTTGATTTGCATAATCATTTCTTGCTTGCTGGGTATCATACAGTAATTTTTTATCATGGGCTTGGACGATACGAAGATAATTTGCTCGGGACACAAGATCCGAAACATCATTGGATGAAAGTAATACCTGCATCGGTTCTGCGGCTCCCACTTGGTAGGTCGCAACAATTCTATTGAGCAGTGTTTTGGTCACCTTTCCAAGCGAATTTTCAAGGTTACCCATTCGCTTTGTTGCAGAGTCAATATCCAAAGTGAGATCGGTTATTTGCTGCTGGGTATCCTGAATACGATATTGTGTTAATTTAATTTGATTATCCATTGCGCTGATCTGAGATGACAGCGAATCTTCTTGCGAACGAAGCTCAGAAACTTTTCCTTCAAGTTCCTGAATTTTTTTCTGGAGATCACTTGCCTGCTGAGAATTATCTGTTGGCGTCGGTGTCGGAGTCGGGTCTTCAGCGTATACAAAAACACTGCACGATACAGCAAGAATAATTACTGTCAACAGAAAGCTTACGGCTTTTTTAGAAAAATGAAACATAGGCAGAGCGCTCTTTATTTTACTACACGCGGCGCTAGAATGACAATCGCTTCTTGTGCGATAAAACAACAAAGCACGCGTGTAGTTTACTTAAGATAACGTAGAACTGCAAGAGAACTTGCGAGGATACCCAAAATCACCGCAATGACAATTTCTCCTGCCAAAAGCTCCAGTAAGAAAAGTGGTGAGACGGGCAAAAGCGGAATACCTTTAAGGAATGACTCCAAATAGGGACTTGCATATAACAGTCCGCCGGTTGCAATCATCCATCCTAAGAAAGTACCGATAACACCGTAAAAAATACCTTCATAGACAAACGGCCAGCGAATATACCAATTGGTCGCTGATAACAGTTTCATAATTTCAATTTCTTCCCTCTTTTGTGAGACTTTGAATCCGATTACCGTCATCATGATAAAGATTGAGACAACAGCTAAAACAATAATTAATAAAATGCCTATGAGACGAATCGCATTGGTCCAGCGGGTTAATGTCTCGACAACATCCCGCTGATAGACAACTTCTGACACAATCGAAGAATTTTTCAATGTATTTGATACCGTATTAAGCTCCTCGACTTTATTTGTGGAGATTTCAAGAGATGCGGGCAAGATATCTTCCGTTACCAGATCCAGGAGGAGCGGATCGCTCTTGTTTTGCTCTTTATATATCTGCAACGCTTCCTTTTTTGACACAAACCGAATGCTGGAAGTGATTCCTGTTTTTTCGAGATTTTGCTTGAGGGCGTCCATTTCGGATTGCTGCGCTTCGTCTTTGAAGAATGCCGTCACTTGCGGCTTGGATTCAAAATAATTAATGACAACTGATGAGCCGAAAACAATAAATGCAAAAACAGAAATCGACAAGAACGTCAGCATCATAATGACAATTGCTGTAATTGCCTGATACGGATTTCGTCTGATATGTTTCCAGCTGGTTTTTACTGCACTCACTTTTCTTCCTCCTTATGTTGATGGACTTGTGCTGAGTGTGCCGAAGCATGTTTCTTTTCGCTTTTTTCATCTTTGACGAGTTTCCCTTTTTCAATAGTCAGAACCCTTTTTCCCAGTCGGTCAACAATATCCGTATTATGTGTTGCCATGATAATCGTTGTTCCGAGCATATTAATATCCTGAAGCAGCTTAACTATTTCCCAAGAGGTATCATTATCCAAATTTCCTGTCGGTTCATCCGCCAAAAGAATTTCAGGCGAGAAAGCAAGTGCCCGGGCGATTGCTGCCCGCTGCAACTCTCCTCCTGACAACTGCACCGGGAATTTGTCACGATGCTGTGCGATACCGACTTGTTCCAAAATCTCTTCCACCCGTACTCTCGAATTTTTCTCATCAAGATTTGCAACTTCGAGTGGAAAAAAGACATTTTCAAAAATAGTACGCTCTTTTAATAATTTCAAATCCTGAAAAACAACGCCGATTTTTTTACGGAGCAATGAAACTCTATTTTGCGGAAGATTGACAATATCCCATTCTCCGATGTGAATCTCTCCTGCTGTCGGCGACGTCTCACGGGTTAAAAGACGAAATAATGTTGTTTTACCCGACCCTGAAGGACCGACGACAAAGACAAACTCACCCTGATCAATGGTAAAGGAAATGTCTTCAAGTGCGATATCACCTGCGCCGAATTTTTTGTAAACATTTTGAAGATTTATCATAGTAAAACACGGTAATCCTTATTCAATCTCGACTCGTCCTACATCCATAAGCCAACCGGCTGTTTGGGCAGCCTGCGTTTGACCCCAGACTTTAACTTTTCGACCGACAAATTGTGACAAGTCAACTAAAGATGAGGTGAGATAAACATTTTGACTATCCCCTCCCGGACGGACCAGATGATATTGACCCTCTCCCTCAACGCCGCCTTCTTCAAGTTTTCCCTCAGCGGTATCTTTAAATGTTTTGAGATCATCGGAACCATATGTTTTCCCTTTGAGATTTGGTCCGACATTTGCAACCGGAATGAGCTGCTTGCCGGTTGCTTTGCTCACTTTAGACATGACAAAACCGGTACCGATTCCTAAAAATGCAATAACGATAAACAAAATAATAATTTTCATAGGAGATGCAGATGAAGTTGATTGTTCATTAAACGTATGCATGATGGGCACTTCTTTTTCTTCTGGTTTTTTTACCCCGTCCTTTTCGGAAACGATGGGGGTTCTTGGCTTTTTCTTGTCCATAATCCCCTCTGCCGACGTTCTGAACAAACTCAGGCAGGTGTATTTAGTAAAGCATATTTATTCTCCTTTGGCAACAATGGCTTGACTTTAGCCTCGAATTAAGGTAAAAAGCAAAGGTGAGAACACAGACGCAAATCATGGGGATTCTCAACATTACTCCTGACTCATTTTCAGACGGCGGTGAGTTCTACAACAGCACACAAAAAGCAGTAAAACGCGCAGGACAAATGCTCGCAACAGGTGCAGATATTATTGATATCGGAGGAGAATCTACCCGTCCCGGAGCAGAAACTGTCGATGTCAAAGAAGAAGTAAAACGGGTGATCCCGGTTATCAAGGCAATCAAAAAAAAATTCCCAAAAGCAGTACTCTCCATTGATACATGGAAACATGAAGTCGCAAGAGAAGCAATAAAGGCAGGCTGTACAATTATCAATAGTCTGGGCGGATTCACTTTTGATGGAAAATTAGTGAACATTGTTGTACAATCAGATTGTCAAATCATTATTTATCACATAAAAGGAACACCGGAAACAATGCAAAAAGGACACATTAGTTATACAAATGTAGTTAAAGAAATTACTCATTTTTTTGCAGAACAAATAAAAATCGGCAAAAAAAACGGGATAAAAAAAGAAAAATTTATTCTTGACCCCGGAATCGGATTCGGAAAAACGGTAAAACAAAATGGTGAGATAATCAAAAAGCTAAAAGTGTTTGAAAAATTTAAACTCCCGATCGCAATCGGAATTTCAAGAAAAAGCTATTTGGGAAAAATGCTGAAAGAAGAAATCGGAATTGAAACAACACCAACAGAGCGACTGGAAGCGGGACTCGCAGCAACTGCAGTTGCCGTCATGAACGGAGCAACAATTATCAGAACACACGATGTTTTGGAGACAAAAAAATTCCTAACGGTTTTTGAAAAATCATTATGAAGCAACTTGACACAATTTATATTAATGACCTGAAAGTTTCCTGTATCATCGGAGTATTTGCCAATGAACGAAAAAAGAAACAACCGATCATTATCAATATCGCATTATCTGTCGATACCCGAAAAGCTGCAAAAACTGATGATCTGAAAGATACAGTAAACTATCGCGATCTTTATCTTGAAATTGCAGACATCGTCAGTGCATCGAAATATAAATTACTTGAAACGTTAGCGCAAAAAGTTGCAGAGATGTGTTTAAAAAATAAATTGGTCAAGCAAGTTGTTGTAAAACTTGAAAAACCCAATGCAGTAAAATTGGGACGATCATCCGGTATTGAAATACTAAGAAATAATGAATAAAACAAAAGCAGAAAAATTAATCAGAGAGCTCTTGATACAAATTGGTGAAGACCCAAATCGTGAAGGATTAAAAAAAACACCACATCGAGTTGCGAAAATGTTTGAAGATCTGACAAAGGGGTACACCGTCACGCGGAAAGCAACGACGAACGATGCCCTCTTTTCGGAACGTGTCGACAACATGATTATTCTGAAAGATATTGAAATGTACAGTCTCTGTGAACATCACTTACTGCCGTTTTTTGGAAAATGCCACGTCGGTTATATCGCCAAAGATACCATAATCGGTCTGAGTAAAATTGCCCGTATCGTTGATCGCTTTGCCAAACGTCTGCAGGTACAGGAACGATTAACGCAGGAAATCGCGAAAGAAATTCAAGAAGTACTCAAGCCTACCGGCGTTGGGGTTGTCATTGAAGCCCAACATTTGTGTATGATGATGAGGGGTGTTGAAAAACAAAACTCTGTTATGGTGACATCATCTGTTCTTGGCAATTTCAGATCTGACGTCGCAACCCGAGAAGAATTCATGACGATTGTTAATAAAAATAAATAGTGGAATGAAAAAATGAGCGGGTGGCAGAAGTAAAAGGGATCCCGACAGCGCGCAGTTCGATAATCGGACGAGCACTGACGGGAATGAAACTTCTGACAGGACCCGCTGACAAATATAATGAATATAGGCATCTTTACAACGATAAAAGTCAAAAACGGCATCCCGTTATTTTTCGAACACCATCAAAAACGACTCATCTCCCACAGCAAAAAATTGCAGCTCGACATTCCCTATTTTTCTTTTAAAGATGTACAACATTTCTTGCAAAAAAATAATCTGAGTGACTGCGCGTTGAAAATAATTATGACAACGAGAAAAGGTCAACCCGAAATGACACTACAAACAAGACCATTACCTTATCCGAATGAAAATATAAAACTGATAACCGTTGCCGATACAAGAGACAAATATAAAACAATAAAAACGCTCGATCGCCATGCCCATGAAGAAGCACAAAAGTTGGCGAAAAAACAAGATACAGACGATGCACTCTTTGTACAAAATAATAACCTTATCGAATCAACCATCTCCAACATTTTTTCCGTAAATAAAAACGGTGACATCATTACCCCTCCCCTCGGCGGCCGCGGACTTGAAGGAATTGCAAAAAAAATTATTATACTGCAAACACCTGTTATCGAAGAGGAAATTAATGAATCATCAACCGGACCGATTGTCCTTACCAACAGTTTGCGAATCCAAAAAGCAACAGAATTAAACGGAAAAAAATTGGAAGACGCAGAAGAATTATATCAAAAAATAAAAACGTTTATTGAAAACGCAGAAGAAGATTACCTACAAAAGAGGGGTGGCACGGTCGGAAGGGCTCCCGATCGCGCGCATGAGCATGATGCGAAGAGCACGACGGGAAGGAGACCGGGACAGGACCCCGATTATGAAGATTAAAAAAAAACTTTTTCATAAAAAACTTGCATGGATTGATCCTGAAAAAGTATTTACCTCGCTCTTTTCAGACAAGCCAAACTCCTTTTGGCTCGACAGCAGCCTTACCAATCAGTCACAAAGATTTTCCTACATGGGAATTCCTGAAGCAATAATCTCTTATTCTTTAGCAAAAAACACAACTTCCGTTCAAAATAATAAAACGATCAAAAAATACAAACAAAACATATTTGACTACTTGAATAGGCAACTAAAAGAAAACTATGTTCAAACTCACACGCTCCCGCTTCCATTCATCGGCGGTTTCGTCGGCTATTTCGGCTACGAATTAAAAGCATTGTCCGGTGCAAAGACAAACTATATCTCTGACTATCCCGACAGCGTGTGGTTCAAAATAAAAAATTTCATCGCCTTTGACCATCTTGAGAAAAAAATGTATGTAGTTTATTTAACTGAAAATAAAATAAAAGCAGAAGAGTGGTTTAAAAAAACGGAAAAAATCATTTGTCATCCCGAATTTATTTCGGGATCTTCAAACAAGAAGATGCTGAAACAAGTTCAGCATGACAATAAAAAATCACAATTTATCCCCAACCGAACGCGAAAGCAATATCTCAGAGATATCGAAACATGCAAAGAATATTTAGAAAAAGGTGAAAGCTATCAAATTTGTCTTACCAATCAACTGACCGCAGAAATGGATATTGATCCGTTATTATTGTATAGAAAACTTCGTTCAAAAAATCCTGCTCCCTATTCTGCTTTTATCAAACATAACGACTTAGCAATTCTTTGCTCATCTCCTGAAGAATTTCTCAAAATCAATAACGACGGTTGGGTCGAAACGAAACCGATTAAAGGAACTATCCGCCGCGGAATGAATCGGCAGGAAGATATCCTTCTGCAAAAAGAACTTGCTGAAAGCAAAAAAGATTGGTCGGAAAACGCGATGATCGTCGATCTCTTGCGAAACGACCTGGGGAAAGTGTGCGAATTCGGATCGGTAGAAGTTACCAAACTCATGGATATTGAGTCATACCAAACAGTCCACCAGCTCGTCTCTACAGTCAAAGGAAAATTAAAAAAAGAGACATCACTCATCGATTGTATCCAAGCATGCTTCCCGGGAGGATCAATGACAGGTGCACCAAAAATCCAGACAATGGAAATTCTTGACAGTCTTGAAAAAAATGCCCGGGGAATTTATTCAGGCGCTATCGGATTTTTAAGTTTTAATCACACCGCACAACTCAACATCGTTATCCGTACAATTATTATGCAAAAAAGCAAACTTACCATCGGTGCCGGCGGCGCAATCCTCACAGATTCCAACCCTGAAAAAGAATATGATGAAATGCTCCTCAAAGCCTCAGTCTTGATGCAAACAGCCACGTCACTGTATAATCCGCTCATGCATACTATTTTCCTCGGACTGGGATCAAATGTCGGAAACAAAAAACAACAAATTACCAAGGCAGTAAAAATGCTCGGGGAAAAAATAAAAAATATTACCACAGCAAAACTTTTGGTTACCAAACCGATGTACTATGAAAAACAAAACGATTTTTTAAATACTGTCATCAGCGGAGAAACAGACCTTTCTCCCCAGGAACTTTTTATCTTCGTGAAGCAAGTCGAAGAAGAACTCGGGAGAAAAAAAAGATTTCGGAATGGTCCCCGGGAAATAGATGTCGATATTCTTTTTTATGACGATTTAATTTTTGAAAGTGAAACACTCCAAATTCCTCACCCAAAAATCCAAGAGAGAGAATTTGTTTTAAAACCCCTCATGGACATCGCCCCGGATTTCGTCCACCCAGTCTTGAAAAAACAAATTAAACAACTCAACTCTGTCATCTCGACGACAAGCTAGGAGGAGAGATCTCTGGAGATTTCTCATTTCATTCGAAATGACAAGCATAATATGAATATCAAACCATACAAAACACATAAAATACAACCAAGCGAAAATCTTTTCGCTATTCTTGATCAATATCTTCCTAAACTTGAAGAAAAAAGTGTCGTCGCCATCGCGTCAAAAATCGTCGGCATTTGTGAAGGACGAATCGTTAAAAAAACTTCACAAGAACAAAAAGACAAATTGATCAAACAAGAAGCACAATACTATTTACCACAAAAACGAATGGGATATCTCATGACAATCAATCAGGATATACTCGTCGTCAATGCAGGAGTTGATGAATCAAACAGTGATGGTTCTCTTTCGCTCTGGCCAAAAGATCTGCAAAAAAGCGCAAATCTTATTCGGGAATATTTGACAAAAAAGCACAGAATAAAACACCTTGGCGTCATCCTTACCGACAGCAAGGTCAGTCCGCTTCGGTGGGGTGTCACCGGGTATTCGCTCTCTCATAGCGGGTTTAAAGCGTTAAACAGTTACATCGGTAAAAAAGATATATTTGGCGAGAAAATGCACGTAGAACAATCCAACATTGCAGACTCACTTGCAACCGCTGCAGTCGTCACCATGGGCGAAGGCAACGAACAGCAGCCGCTCGCAGTCGTCACCGATCTTCCCTTTGTCCAATTTCAATCAAGAAACCCATCACAAAAAGAATTGGATAATCTCAAGATAAAAACAAAAGATGATATGTATGCTTCAATGCTGACAGCGGTTGACTGGAAAAAAGGAATAAAATAATCTAAGCGAGGAATCGCAGCTCTTCTTCAATAAATTCATCCAAATCGCCGTCAAGAATTTTATCAGGATTGCCGGACTCAAAACCGGTCCGCAAATCTTTTACCATTTTATACGGGTGCAACACGTAGGACCGGATTTGATTTCCCCACCCAGGTGTTTTATAGCCGCCCTTCAGATCCGCTTCTTTTTTCTTTCGTTCTTCTTCCTGAATCGCCCACAACTTTGCTTTTAAAAGTTTCATCGCAAATTCACGATTTTGGACCTGATATCGCTGCGTTTGCGCCGTGACAACGATCCCTGTCGGCTTATGCTTAAGACGTACCGCAGTTGAAACTTTATTCACATTTTGTCCGCCGTGTCCCCCGCTTCGAAATGCTTCAAATTCGATATCATCTTCTTTCAAATCGACTCCCTCAACCTGTTCAACTTCCGGTAAGACTTCGACCATCGCAAACGACGTTTGGCGCAATTTATCCGCGTTAAACGGCGACTGACGGACCAATCGATGTACGCCGGCTTCATGTTTTAAATTACCGTAGGCATACGTACCGCTGACTGAAATCGTGATGCTTTTAATCCCTGCTTCTTCGCCGGGAGTTTGATCCAAAATTTCACACGCCCATTTCTTGCGCTCACAATACCTCGTATACATCCGAAAAAGCATCTCCGCCCAATCCATCGCTTCCGTACCGCCCTGGCCCGAATGAATACCGACAATTGCATTTCCCTTATCATACGGACTGGTATAGAAAAGGAGTGTTTCAAGTTTTTTAAGCAATTTTTCCGCTTCGGTAAACTCTCCTTCTTGGATCCACATCTGCAGCAGTTCTATCTCTTCAACTTCTTTTTGCAGATCTGACATCTCTTTCATTTTCTTGGCTGCGTTTTGGTGATCCTGCCAAAAATTTGCATGCGTACTTTGCGCCTCAAGTTCACGAATTTTTTTTCTTTTTTCGTCAACTTCTACTTTTTCAACTAATTTCTGTACCCGATCTTTTAGTTCCTGCATACCTGTATTATACAACGATTACTTTTTTTTCTTTGAAAAATGACTTATTTGCTCCTGCGTATATTCCTTCACTGACTGAAAATCTCTCGGAATTTTTTGCAGACGGGAGATGCCGTCGATGGCGTCTGAGATTTTAAGATTTAACACCTGCTCAGTAATAATATCAAACTCAGAACCGAGATCCGATTTAAATTTTTCTGAAATCTCCTGAGCCCGCTCTGTACTTGCTCCTTTAACGCTGCTCCCCGGAATATTAAACGTTGCCAGAACCTGGTTCTTGAGAGATCCTCCGTAATTTGCTGCGAAAAAAACTACGACAACCAAAGCAATTACGAGTGCGATATTTTTCAGAAAACCTAATTTACTCACAGCAATTTATGATAGCACATTTAAGCTCTAGACTTGACAAAAAACCCGTTATATAGTATAAAAGATTATGAACATGCCCAATCGGCAAGTGTTTTCAGTTTTTAGTATCAGTTGCTCAGCAACTGCCAATGTACCCGCAAATTAAAGGCGGGTTTTTTTGTACTTATGTGTGGTGTTATTGGAATTTCAACAACCAGTAATCACGCCTCTTATTTCGTCAGACGAGGCTTAGCCGCTCTGCAACATAGAGGGCAAGAAAGTGCGGGCATAAGCGTCTGCGACAGTTCAGGAAAAATCCACACAGAACGGCGAATGGGACTCGTCCCGCAAGCAATTACCGAAGAAGTTCTTGAAAAACTCGGCGATAACAAACTCGGTCTTGGACATGCACGCTACGGAACATCCGGTGCCTCAACTCTTGAGAATGCCCAACCGATAACGCTGACAAAAGGGAAATACACGATCAGCATTATCCACAACGGTAATTTGCCTGATATTACCAATTTGCGTGACGCATTACAGGAATATGACGAAGATACCAGCGATACTATACTTGTCGCACGATTACTTCTCAAAAAAAGAACTCAATTTGCTTCATGGGAAGAGACGATTAAAGACGTTCTGCCTGAATGTCACGGGTCATATAATTTTATTCTTCTCACCAATGACAATGAACTTTTTGCCGCTCGCGATCCCTTCGGACTCTGGTCATTAAGTATTGGAAAGTTGGAGGATGGATATGTCATCGCTTCAGAATCAGCAGCACTTGACGCAATTAACGCTGACTTTGTCCGGGATGTTGCACCGGGAGAAATCGTAAAACTTACTCCTGATGGCAAGATGAATTCACTCTTTACCGGTGAAATTAAGCATCCCATGAACTCGCTATTTGAATACGTCTACTTCGCGCGGCCCGATAGTTTTGTGAATGGTATTCGTGTCCGAACGGGA